>Ga0181415_1000253_pt1 | contig 15015 bp, 17 predicted proteins | sample 38SPOviralmetaG_FD_130140 | JGI IMG/M metagenome (GOLD analysis project Ga0181415, IMG submission 130140) | Marine viral communities from the oligotrophic San Pedro Time Series (SPOT) site, San Pedro Channel, CA, USA - 38 SPOT_SRF_2012-12-11 | ecosystem: Environmental > Aquatic > Marine > Strait...
TATTATATTTTAGTAGAAATCATAGTATATATCTAATACTTTAGATTTTTGTTCGTCATTTAATTTAGTGTAATGCTTGTCGAAGACTCGCCAAGATATTTTTAGTAGTGTGTAAGATTTAGTGCACATAGTATTATTATTTTAAAGATTATTAATTAGTTTAGTTTGAAAGCGTTGGAATACATATACTTCATCGAGTAATTCTTGTGGAAGAACTGGTAGTATTTCATGGTTACTTTGTAGCCATAGTGATAAGAGCGATATGTATTTTATACGTTTCATTTTATTATATTATCTGTATTAGAAATTATTTTGTTTGTAGACGTGAGTAGAATCGAACTACTATTAACCGTTACGTCTTTTAATCTCACCAGTTTGTGTATCATTCTGGTTCGGTGAGTCACCATTTAGAAAATGTAGTTTACTGTACTTCGACTACATTTCTTACTGAAACTGGTACGTTATTTGATGAAGTATAAGATTTATACTTGATGAAACAGGGCATCGTTTCTAGTTTACTTTTCATAATTTCGAATACTTTATCTTGATTATAAGTACAAGTTTTACCGTTTTTGAAGTTGACAGTAATGTTTTGATTTTTACCGATTAAAGATTTTCTGATTACGAATCTTTTAGAAATTAAATTTGACATAGTTTATTTATTTATTTATTATTATTATAGATTTATTATTATTTCTTCATATAAATAATCTTGAATCATTTCATTATATTTTTCTCGACAGTCGGTCAATGGATTGAATGGAAATTCTGATTTGATTTTAATGATTAATTCTTTCATATTTATTTGTTTATTATATTATCTGTTTGACGTAAGGTTTTGTTTGTAAAAGTTGTATATTTATTTAGTTGTTAGTAATGTTAGTAAAGTATTGGTCGAAATGTCATAATGTCATAGTTATGTCATATTGTCATACGACCACAATTACTTAAATACCAGTGACTTAGTGTCATGTCACATTGTCATATCACTAAATGTTATGAATAATGTTGATTGTTATGAAGGTTAGACATGGAATGATGAATCCGAAAGTGACTGTTAATCCTAAGGTTGTTGGTAAGTTTTCTTTTTTAAACATAGATATTATTATTAGTTGTTATTCATATATACTATCTGAAAAGTTCAGATTTTGTCTGTAAAAATATGATAAAAAGCCCCGAGGGTGGCCAAAAAAAGTCAATTTTACTGAGAATTACAGACAGAAACGGGTAGGGGGGACACTATACCTCTCTATTTGTAACGTTTTTGGAAATAAGACATTAGCCTTTTAAGAGATATAAGTAACTAGCTAGTGTCACACTTGTAAAAATTTCACTTTATCTGTAAGTATATATAGTATAAGAAACTAACAAACTATTATGGCAAACATATCCACTTATCCTTTAGCTACGCCAACCACAGCAGATCTTATTCCAGGTACACAAAAGTATACTGACTCTACTGGTAAGCAATATAACTTAACAAAGAACTTTACTGTACAAAGTATTGTGGCTTTAGCAAATGGAGGAGCAGGATTAGGAACTGTACAGTCTATAACGTTTACTGCACCATTAACCGGTGGAGAAATTACGACTACAGGAACAGTTGGTATAACCCAAGCTAATGGAACATCAGATGGTTTTTTATCAGCTGCTGACTGGAACATATTTAACAACAAGCAAGACGCAATAACTGTAACAACAACAGGAACATCGGGTCCAGCTACTTTAATTGCAGGTACATTAAACATACCTCAATATGCTGGTGGTGGCGGTGGTGGTAGTGTTGTAAGCGTAGGTCTTTCTATGCCTTCAGCATTTAGCGTGGCAAACTCTCCAGTAACAGGATCAAATGTATTAACTGTAACAGGAGCCGGATCAACTGCTCAATATGTAGACGGAACTGGAGGATTACAAACTTTCCCTACAATACCATCAACCTATAACTGGGTTTCAAAAGCCGACGGAGGTACAGCTCCAACAGCAACTATTACAAGTGGAACTAATTTAACATTTGCCGGAGGTTCTGGGATCATAACATCTCAATCAGGTTCTGCAACCACTCCACCAACGGCTTCAATATTGTTTAACGTAGATTATGCTGGTACTGATAACATAGTAGCATCCGCGCCTGCGTTCGCAGCCGGTCAAGCTGTTGAGTTAGCCGATGAAGTAATAATTGGTAATACTAATTCTGGTGCTGAAGCTGCAAACAGAACTACAGTTAAAGAAGTTCTTGAATTAGTAACCTCTAATAGTGCTGTGCCAGAAGTTTATTTCTCTATAAATGGAGATGTTTCAACTAGCAACTTTACTAACGCTGGTAACACTAATAACACTGAGTTTAATTCTTTTGGAACAATGAGTGTAAATGTGTCATCAGCAGGAACATACAGAGTAACATGGGTTAATAGTGTAAGTACAAGTTATATAATCAACTGGACAATAGAAAGTCCAACCATAGGTTCACCAAGTACTGGTGTAGCTTTTGGAGATGTCAGTGCTAAAGGCACTAATGGCTTTACGTTTACGTTATACAAACCTAACGGAACTAGCGTTTTAGGAGCAAACAAATTAGTTAACTTTATACTATACAAATAACACATGGCAAGAATAAGTTCGTATCCATTTGATACAACTGTCACAGATAATGACGCGTGGATAGGAACACAGTCGTCAAACAGACAGACAAAGCAATTCACTGCATCAGCAGTAGCTACTTATCTAAATATTAATGCTAAAGTTAATATAGCTGGTCAAATGTCATTTAAATGGTCTGATACGCAAAACGGTGGAACAGGTACTATATCTAAAACTGGCGGTGGTGGATCTGGAACGCAACTTAGTACTTTAACAGAGTTAAGAATATCTGTAAACGAGATAAATGGCCAGAACGTTATTAAGTTTTTAGAGTATATAACAACTAAACCTATATTATTAGGTCAAGGAGATGAAATAAGTCAATTTGGTAATTATACTTTAGACACTTATACTGTAGATCCTCAAAACCCAATGTACTATATAGCAACATTAACATACATTGGTGGTAATGGAATTATTGCTCCACAAGGAACTCAATATACATTAATACACTTTGACATACAAGGTGGTGATGTAAATTTAAAACAAAATTTTACCTCATCAACACAGTGGGTTATAAACAATACAACAGGTAAGGCAGAACCTTCAGTCACTTTAACTGACAACTCAAATCCGCCAAACGAAATAAAAGGGTGTGTAACATACACTAACGCAACAACTATAACAGTCGATTTTGATAAAACAGTAGCAGGGTCGTCAATACTAAATTAACAATATAAAAAAATAAACTATGCCTATTAACTATTACTGCGCCATTGCAATGAATGGCTCTGATCTGGAAATGAACAAGAACAGTATCACATTGCCGGTCATTGATCCAAAGCAAACAGCACCCGCATCACCAGTGGAGGGGCAAATGTACTTTGATACAACAGTTGGAGACAAAACAATGTATTTCTATAATGGATCTGCATGGATAGAAATGGATGGTTCTGGCTCAGGTGTAGAATCTTTTACAAATGCTAATGGTACATATATATCTGCAAGTACTGTTAATACAGCGGCAACAGGTGCTGTAACAGTTGGGACTATAGATCTTAGTGCTGCAGACGGAACAGATTCAAGTGGCAGGTTTTTAAGTAAAGACAATGTTTGGTCAACTATTCCTGGTGGTTATACTTCATGGACAATAAATGGAGATACTAACACTGGAACAAATACAGTATCAAACAATGAAACTGTAACTGTTGCAGGTGGTAAAGCAATTGTAACTGAAGTAAGCACAAGAACAGTGAATATTGATTTTACTCCAAGTGAGTTGAGTACAGTAACAGCGTTAAGTACAGATAAAGTAGTTATTACAGATACTAGTGATTCAAATAATCCTAAGTTAGCTCTTATAAGCGATATAATTAACGCAGGCGTTACAACCGTAGATACAACAGATGGTACATATATTGACTTAACTCCTACCTCGGCTACATCAGGTGCTGTAGTAGTAACTGCAGATTTAAGCGCGGTCGATGGTACGTCTGATACTACAACTAGATTTTTATCTAAAGACAATACTTGGGATATTCCTTCTTATACCACAAACACAGACGAAACATATACATTACCAGTCGCTGCAGGTGGTGCTAATTCTGCTGTTCTTAATTTAACAGCTGGTGGTACTGGTTCAGGTATTAAATCTTCTGTAACAATAAACGGTACTACAAATGAAGTATCTATTGCAGAATCTGCTGGTAACAATGGTAGTGTAACAATTGGTTTACCAGATGATGTAACAATAGCGACTTCACTAACTATAAGCGGAACTGCAGGTGATGCATTAGATATTCCTTCTGGTAAAGGAACAAGTGCTTTAACTATAGGAACTGATCCTTCTGATACATTAACAACTAAAAGTTATGTTGATGGTTTAGTTTCAGGTGGTTTAACTTTTAAAGGTACTTTTAGAGCTGATACAGGTGCTATACTTTCAGGAGGTAATTCTGGTTCTTTCTTGTATAACTGTCCAGGTGGTGCAGGAACTAGAGTAGCCGTAACGCAAGGTGATTACTACGTAGTTGCAACAGCAGGAGGTTCTTTCTATTGTTCAGGTGTTACATTAGATATTGGTGATGCTATTATAGCTGTAGATAACGCAGCGGCTGATTCTTCAGATGCAGCTGATTGGTCAACAATATCACAAGGTGTTACTGTGAATAGCTTTACAAATGCCAATGGTACTTATATTTCTGCTGGCACGGTAAATACTAACGCTACTGGAGCGGTAACAGTAGGTACAATAGATTTATCTGCTGTAGACGGAACTTCTGATACATCTACAAAATTCTTAAGTAAAGATAATACTTGGGATGTTCCTTCATATACAACAAATACAGACGCTAAATACGCGTTACAAGCAGATGCTAAAAGTGGATCAAACGTTCCTTTAACATTAAACGGTTCAAATGGTGGTTCAGATACTACTGTAAATCTAACGCAAGGAACAGGTATAACATTAACTAGAAATAGTGCTACACAAATAACAATAGATGCTGATAATAATGGTACTGTTGAAAGTGTTGCGCTTAGTATGCCTTCAGCGTTTAGTGTTGCAGGTTCACCAATAACACAATCAGGTACATTTACTGTCACAGGCTCTGGTACAACATCGCAATATGTTGATGGTACAGGTGCACTTCAAACTTTTCCAACGATACCACAAGGTGATATTACAGCTGTAAAACCTTCTGCAGTTGATGACGAGCTTGGTATCACGGTGACAGACGTTAATGGACCAATACCTATTGTTGGTCTTGATATTAAAGGACTTGCTGATCTTGGAGTACCAGCTAGTGGTGATAGATTAGCTATATATGACGTAACAGGAGATGTAAACAAATATGTTACAGCAACTAATTTAGCTCCTATTGTAAGAAAAGCAAGTACTTTTGCTGCAACAATAACTTCATTTGGAACCGTAACACACAGTTTAGGATCTTATGATGTAATAGTACAACTATACAATGCTACTAATTATGAAACAATATATGCTTGTGTTGATAGAACCTCTACTAACGCAGTAGCTATTTCTGGAGGTAGTTTCCCAGCAGGAGATATAAGAGTATTAGTTTCTCTTGCTGATCAAGGAGTATAATAATAAAAATAAAATTAAATGGCAATAGAGTTATATTGTGATCAATCAATAAACGGGACGTTAGATACCACCGGTGTTATAACGGCTCCAGGTGGTACGTCCACTCAGTGGAATGCAGGATACGCTAATTCTGTAAATAGTTTTAGTGATTCTGGTAGTTCTACTGTAACTCTTTCGATAGGCCTACAAGGCGGAGTAACATTAAGCACATCATTTAGTAATCCACAAGGTACGGTTACAAGTGTAGCTACAGGTAGTGGGTTAACAGGTGGAACATTTACAACTAGTGGAACTGTTAGTGTAGACTATGGAACATCAGGTTTAATAGCTGATGCGCCAAGTGGAACAGGGACTCCAGATATAGATGATTTAATATTGGTTGGTACAGATTCTTCATCAGGTGGTGAAACAAGATCTTTTGCTATAACTGACTTACCATTTACTAATAATACTGGTGATATAACAGCTGTAAATGCGGGAACTTTATTAGATGGTGGTGGTTCATCAGGTTCTGTAACTTTAAATGTTGATTTATCAGAGTTAACTGGTACAACAGGGGATATGATATCAACTGATTCGTTTGTGATAACTCGATCAAATGGTAGTCAATTTAAAACAGTACCAGGTTTAGTTCCTAATAATTTATTTCCAAATGACGCTGGTTATATAACATCAGCATCACTACCAACTGTAAATAATGGAACACTTACAATGACCACAAGTACAGGTCTTGACGGTAGCGCTTCATTTACAGCTAATCAATCTGGCAATTCTACATTTGCTGTTACATTAGATTTAACTGAAATAAGTTTAGGTGCTGGTTTAGATGCTGGCGCTACTTCACTTAGCTTAGATTTATCTGAATTTACAGACATGACAGCGGGTATGACTGCTACCGATGAGTTTATAGTATTAGATTCAGGCGCCGAGCGTAGAAAAGCCGCAGGTGAAATAGGTCTTAGTATATTTAATAATGATTCTGGATTTATAACATCATCATCTTTACCTACAGTAAACAATGCAACTATAACTATAGCTGCAGGTACAAACTTAACAACTGGTGGTAATTTTACAACTAACCAAGGTAGTAATGAAACAATTACTATCAACATGGCAACTGGTGGTGTTGGATCTGGAACATACGGATCTACATCAAACAGTACAAAAATAGATACAATTTCGGTAGACGCATATGGTAGAGTAACTGCCGTAGCAACAGGATCAACTGGTCAAGTAAATACAATAAACTCTGGTAATAGTAACACATTAACTAAGAGTGGTAGTACAACTGTAACATTAACACCAAACACAGGTGCGGTAAGTTCTTCTTCTTCTAACTTAGCAACAGGAGCACAAATACAAACAGCGATTAATACAGCTGTAACAGGAGTATTAAAATATGATGGAACTTGGAACGCAAGTACAAACTCACCAACATTATCAAGTGGATCAGGAACAGTAGGAGAATACTACATAGTTTCAGTAGCAGGATCTACTAATTTAGATGGAATCACAGATTGGGCAGTAGGAGATTGGGCTGTATTCTCTGATCAAGCTACAGATGCTTGGCAAAAGATAGATAATACACAAGTTGGTAACGTAACAGGTTCTGGTAGTAATACTAGGCTTGCAGTATGGAATAGTGCATCAAACATTACAAGTGACAGTGGTTTAACGTTTAATACCTCAACAAACCTTTTAACAATAGGTGGTCAGGTAAATTGGTCAGGTGGTAGTTCAGCAGAATCTAACTCCGCGTATGATAACATGATCACTGGCTTTAGTGACTCAGGTTCTTCTACAATAACATTAACACTTACACAAAATGATGGTGGTACTTTAACTACATCATTTAGTAACCCTCAAGGAACTGTAACATCTGTAGGAACTGGAACTGGATTAGACGGTTCATTTACAACGTCAGGTACAATTACTTTAGACTTATCAGAACTTACTGATATGACAGCTGCTATGACTGGAACTGATGAGTTTATAGTGTTAGACTCTGGTGCAGAACGTAGAAAGGCAGCTAACGAAATAGGATTAAGTATATTTAGTAATGACGCTGGATTTATAACTTCATCTTCAGTGCCATCAGTTGGTAATGGTCAAATTAATGGTGCTACAAGTGGTTTAGGTTTAAGTGGTTCAATGAGTGCAACTGCAAATCAAAGTGGTAACACTACATTTACAGTAACTTCAAACGCCTCAACCAGTGATGCGGCAAATACTATTGCTTATAGAAATGGTTCGGCTGATATAGCTGCAAGATTGTTTAGAGCTACTTATGCTAATCAAAGCACTATATCTGGAGCAATTGCTTTTAGAGTTAATAATAGTACAGATAATTATACACGCTATTGTAGCAGTCCTTCTGCTATTAGAACTTTTATAGGAGCAGCTTCAAGCTCGGTTGTTTCAGGTGTTACAAGTGTAGCCACGTCAGGATCAGTAAACGGTTTAACATTAACCGGAGGTGTAATAACATCAACTGGTACAGTAACTTTGGGTGGTACACTTTCTATTAGTAATTCAGATTGGTCAGGCACAGATCTATCAGTTGCTAACGGTGGTACTGGTTCAAGCACAGCATCTGGCGCAAGAACTAACTTAGGAGTTGTCAATGATACTGGTACTCCAGCTATATTAAGTGATGGTTCTACGCCAAGTTTAAATAGCGGTATTACAGCTGCAGAAGTAAGAAATCTTATTGGTGCTGGTACAAGTTCAAGTGCAGGTGTAACATCTGTAGCAACTGGTGGTGGACTTACGGGTGGAACAATAACTTCAACTGGAACTCTATCACACGCGGATACGTCAAGTCAAGGTGATGTAAATAATTCAGGTAATACATATATACAAGACGTAACACTAGATACATATGGACATGTTACAAGTTTAACATCTGCCACAACCACACTAGCTACGCTTGGATATACAGGTGCTACAAATGCAAATTATATTACTAACAATAACCAGTTAACTAATGGTGCTGGGTATACTACCGCTACAGGAACAATGAGCAATTGGAATTTAACTGCTGATTTTGGTGGTTCAATGTCTATTGGTAACGGAACTACTGTAGATATAGCAGGTGGTACTAACATCTCAACAACACGTACTGGCGCTACTATTCAAATTAATAATAGTATTACAAATAATAACCAACTTACAAATGGCGCGGGTTATACAACAAACACAGGAACTGTCACAGGTTCAGGTGCTACTAATAGAGTACCTTTTTGGAGTAGTTCTTCAGCGCTATCATCTACCTCTGCTCTTACTTTTACAAGTAACCAATTATATTCTGAAAATGGATTTTTAGTTAAAGGAATCAACGTCGCTGAATATACAGTTACTGGAGATACTGATACAGGTTTAGGTTCATTTGATGGTAATAATGGAGTAAGTCTTGTAAGTAAAGGTAAAAAAGAAATTACTGTAAAAGAAGGAGACATTACTTTTGATAATTATACAGCTACAGCAGTAGCAACAACCGGAAGCTTGAATGCTAATCAAAGCAACCAGGCACCATCTCAAGATACTTTAGCAACTTTAGCTGTTGATCCAGATGGCAATGTAGTAAGAGGTGAACAAGAAGGAACATGGACATTTACAAGAGCTCAATTAAACGCAACTTTAGGAAATACTTTAATAGCAGCACCAGGAACAAACAAAGCAATTATAGTTACGGAATCTGATTGGATGGTGAAATATAGTGCAACAGGATCTATGAGTGGTACTCAAACTTATGATGTAAGACAAGCAAGTAATACAAATGCCTCCGCTATAATATCTACACTACCTGGAACAAGAATAAATGAAATATTAAGTGCCTCACAAGGAACACCTGTAAATCCAAGTTATGGGTTTTGTGCAAGAGATGTTCCATTACAGACAAGAACTTATAAAACCAATACAGCAACTACATTACACAAGGCATCAAATGGTGCTTTGCCAACTGGTGTAATAAGTATATCTATAAAATTAAAATATAGAATATTTGATGCAACTACATTTTAAGTAAAAATGGTGTAAAACCAGTGATAATACAAATATACCTGCTCGGTGAGAGCAATAACCAATGTCAAATTAAAACCAAAACCAATGACACTATTTTACCAGACTAACACGTGGACTAGTCAACCACAAATTACGGAAGAAACCAAGAAAATTTGGGAACATATAGTTCAAAAGAAAAACTGGAGAATTGTACAACTACCAAATGGATTTTACCAAACTGAATACCTTGATCCAAAAAAAGAAAATTCATGGATCGATGTAACGAGACGCGAAACAATGGAAGGTGCTGAATCAGCAATAGATGCTTCTATTAACCATTATGAGAAAAAATTAGCTCATGTTCGTGGACCACAAGTCGTTAAGACTTTTAAATAAAATAAATCAAATTAAATTAAATTAAATTATGTCAGACTTAATAGTCAAGAACCTTAACTTTGGTGACAAAGCTAGGGAAGAAGTATTTAAAGGTATAACAAAACTCACAACTGCTGTTAGCTCCACACTTGGAGCTAGCGGTAAATGTGTGATGTTAGAAGATAATACTGGAAGACCAGTAATTACAAAAGATGGTGTAACAGTTGCAGACTCAGTAATACTAAGAGATCCTGTTGAAAACATGGGTGCTACCTTATTAAAAGAAGCTGCTCGTAAAACAGTTAGAGAAGCAGGTGACGGTACAACTACAGCCACTGTTTTAGCTCATGCTATATTAAAGGAAGCTTATAAAGTATCAGATAAAACAAACTCTAGAGAGTTAAAAGACGGTATAAGTAAAGCTGTAGATAAAGTTGTAGAGTTTTTAAAAGCAAACTCAATAGATGTACAGGGAGATATGCTTAATCAAGTTGCTTCTATATCTACTAACAATGATAAATTTTTAGGCTCTATTATTGCAGATGCTTTTAAAGCAGTAGATAACACTGGTGTAGTAATGATGGAAACCTCTGCAGATGGAAAAACAGAGTTTGAGGTAGTTGAAGGAGTACAATATGATAAAGGTATTACAAATTCTCATTTTATAACTAACAAACAAAGCAATTCAGCTGAACTAGAAAATCCACTAGTATTGCTAATTGAATCTCCTGTAGAAACAATTAGGCAAATTCAATCAGTGCTAGAGTACGTAATAAAAAACAACAAACCTTTGCTTATTATAGGCGATTTAGAACAAGGTGTTTTATCAGCTCTAGCAATGAATAAAATGAAAGGTAATATAAAGGTTAATGTTATTAACGCTCCTACTTACGGAATAAACAAAAAGCAAATGCTTGATGATTTGTGCTTATTAACAGGAGCTACTATAATAAACGAAGATCTTGGTGATGATATGGATTTAATCCAAGTTGAACACTTAGGTACATGTTTAAAAAGTATTACAACTCACGATAGCACAATAATTCAAGTGGCTCAAGCTTCGCAAGAAATAAAAGCCATAATAGAAGATATAAAAGAAAAACTATTAAAAGAGAAAAACTCTAACAAAGTAATTAGGTTAGAAAAAAGATTAGCTATGTTAGCTGCTAGAATTGCTATAGTAAAAGTAGGCGCTAACTCTGAAATTGAATTAAAAGAAAAAATGGATAGGGTTGAAGACGCTATTTGTGCTACAAAAGCTGCGGTTAAAGAAGGTATAGTATCGGGTGGAGGTATTGCTCTGCTTAATGCCTCTAATAATATCAAATCAAATAATATTGGTGAAGATGTGCTGCTAAAAGCAATACAAGCTCCTTTTAAAACAATATTAGAAAACGCAGGTATAGAAACATTTGACCAAAACGCTAAAAATGGTTTTGGTTTAGATGTAGTTACAGGAAATATGGTAAACATGATTGATTCAGGTATTATAGATCCTCTACTTGTTACTAAAAGCGCTTTAACAAATGCAGCTTCTGTGGCTACTACTATATTGTCAACTGATTGTGTAATAAATAATCTTAGAATTGATGAAGGCAATAGGTAGGAATTTAATAATAAAGAAAACAAAAGAAGGTACCACTAAAACTAAAGGTGGTTTGCTTCTTGCTGAAAATCAAAGGGAAGATATAAGATACGTAGAGGCAACTGTTATATCAGTTGGAACAGAAGTGTTAGGTGTTAATGAAAAAGACATTATATTTTACGATAGACACGCTGGTCATAAAATAGAGATAGATAAACAGTCTTATAATGTTATAAAAGCTCAAGATGTAGTAGTTGTGACATGAGATCGTTAACAGCTAGTGACATTAAAGAGTTAAACTTACTTAAGCATTATAGAATAATTAGAAAATGGGCTTGTAAGAATAATAATTTAAACGACGCTGATTTAGAGTTATTAATTTATTTAGATTCTATTGGTTTATTTAATATTAAAGATTTTAAGCAAGGTACGTATTCTTATAGTTGGGATACTCGAAGATGGAGTAGACTTGTTGACGAAGACTGGATAGTTATTTGGAGAAAAAGAAACAGAACAACACAGAAACATAACATGTATCAAGTCTCTTTTAAATGCAAACAACTTATACATAGAATATATAGAATAATGCTAGGCGAAGAAGATTTGCCTATAAGCAAAAGAAGAAATAAATTAATAGCTGGAAAAAGTTACACTGATAAGGTTTTAACTAAAGCCATTTACAGTGTAAATAAAGATAAAAAAAGATGAGTATAGAACAAGTATTAGGTGGAGCTTTAGGTCCTGAGGTTATAGAAAGATTAAGGCTTAGAAAAGCGGGTAAAAGCCAAAGAAATGCTTTAGTCAAACGAAATCGTGAAAATAACGCTGGCACTTTTGGTTATGCACAGGTAGCGAGACCTGGTCAAATTAAAAAATTACCAGGAGATATGACTATTAATCAAAACATGCAACAGCAGCCAACAAATACTGTAGATAATACTATTCAACCAGAAACTGCTTATGATCCACTTACTCAATATAATCCAGCTGATTTAGATCCAACTGGTGGAGCGGCTTTAGTTCCACCATCAAATGAAGCGGCTAATTTAGCAGATCCTGCTACAAGAAGCTTTGGTGTAGCTGGCGCTGCAAATGATATGTTTGGAACACCTTTTCAAAGACAAAGATCTGTAAGTAAGAAATATTGCAAAAAAAATAAATAAATAAACTATGAATCACGATATTGATAAAATTAAAAAAAATCCTAAACTAGAAGGACAAATAGGTGAAAACGCTATATGGGACGGACCATTAGATAAGGCTGGTTTTCCTATGGGCGAAGGATCTAGCTCTGGAATTACAGGTATGCAAGTATCTAAATATCCCACAGCTTATTCAGCTGGACCTATAACATCTAAGAGTTCTTTATATTCTAAAAAATAATGTACACATCTCCACTATTTAAAGATTTCCCTGAAATAAAGGAAAAGAACAAAGGAAAGTTTACAGCTTGGGCTAAGAAAAACGGGTTTAAAGACGCGTGCTCTGCGGCTACAGCTGTTATGGCGAAAAAAGATAAATACAGCGATGAAGTAGTCAAGATGGCTAACTACGCAAATAACTTCGGTTGTAAAAAAAAATAAATGAAAAGTAATTCACCATTTAAACAAGATAAATGCGCAGCTGCTTGGGCAAAGAAAAAAGAAAGCTATATGTCAAGAAAGTCTAAAACTAGTTTAGACACGTCTAAGAAAAACAAAGCTGGAGGTTATGATAAAAAAGAAATTCCAATAAGCGAAAAAGAAAATCTAGCTGAATACAATAGAGAAAAAGGAGAATTTGAATGTGTTAACGGAAAAATTGTTCTTAAAAAAACTGGTGACGATCAATAATAAATATAATACAATATGGCATTTTATATAAATAGTCCTTTTCACATGGAAGATAAACAATGTGAGTCATGGAGAAAACAAGCAGCTAAACTTGACAAGGAAGTAAAAGCCTTAAGAGCTGAAAGCAAAAAAACAGGCAAAGTAACAAACTGGGATGCTAAAGCAGATGAATTGTCTAGAGTAAGAGAAAGAATAGCAGAAAAATGTAAAAAATAATATATATGAAATTTTCATCACCATTTATGGCAAAAAGTCCACTTAATCAAGAGTTTGGAGAAAAAGAACCTTCTGTTGTTGAGACAGATGCTAGCAAAGAAAAAAGAGAATTATCTCAAAAAACAAAAGACTCTTTACAGCAAAAAGCTTGTAAAAGAGATAAACCTTTTTATAGTAAAAAACACGGAAAATACGTTGAATGCGAAGATGGCGTATTAACAAATACACCAAAAAACACATCAACATACGAAAAAATATAACTATGAGTTCACCATTTCAAAGAGCCTTTGCGGCTAAATCACCACTACCAAATCATGGTAAGATACAAAAAAAACTAGACAAGCTTAATAAAAAATATGGTGACACTGATTTTTATGAAAGAGAAGATGTTCAAAATTTAATTAAGAAAAAAACAGCTGCTAAAGAAGCTCACAAGTCTGATAAAAAAACTTTACCTATTGATGATAAAAATAGTTACGACTATGACTATGATCAAAATGAAGATATAACTACTGCTAAAAAAGCGCCATTAAAAAAAAACTATAGCCCTTTAGATCAAGGTGGTTATGTAGGAGGTGGTATGAGTAGAAGTGATTACGCACCAACTGCTGATCTTTACCAAAACATGTTTAATAAAGTAGAGTCTGCAACTAAAGACTTTATGGACGGTCAAGCTGATGTTGAAGCAAGAGCTGAGTCTGGAGAGGCTAGAGCAATGAGGAGAGATAGGAAATTTAAAAAAAAAGGCGCGTCAATGAGTAAAAAAAGGCAAGCTAGTTTCAATGAAAAAACTGATGAAGTTATTGAAAGAGCTGCTGATTTTAGAGAATTAGCTAACGCTAAACAACAGAGAGCTACAGACGCGGCTAATGCTACAAATTCAACAAAGACTACAACAACACCGGTAACACCAACAACACCACCATCCTCAAATCCACCAAACTCACCGCAAAAACCTGCTATAAATAACGTATGGGCTAATCTTTTTAATGCTGTTCAAGGTATTACGGATAAAACACAACAAACGGCAATTAAAAATTTCAATAAAGCAATAAACCCAAATATAAACAATCAAATACAGGAAAAAAATAGCTAATGGGACACAAAGGACATTACGGAGAATACACTGGTAACGCTAAATGGTCAAAAAATCATGCACACACAAAGGTTACCAAAGGAAATTATAAAGCATCTGAAAAAGATGATGCTGCTCATATCGACTATTTAAAACGTGATGTTCTTTACGATGATCATCATGGGCATAGCGATGAGAAAATGACTGCTGATGAAAAGCATATATCTAAATTAGCGGGTGATATGAA
>Ga0181415_1000254_pt1 | contig 14968 bp, 17 predicted proteins | sample 38SPOviralmetaG_FD_130140 | JGI IMG/M metagenome (GOLD analysis project Ga0181415, IMG submission 130140) | Marine viral communities from the oligotrophic San Pedro Time Series (SPOT) site, San Pedro Channel, CA, USA - 38 SPOT_SRF_2012-12-11 | ecosystem: Environmental > Aquatic > Marine > Strait...
TATTCCGGGACGAGATCCCGTAATTTATGAAAATGACGGAGTAAAGGTCATACTCAGACAAAAAATCTCAATGACATTTGATACTTCCATTATAGAACAAGTTCAAAATGCTGTTTCCGAGGTTCAAGGAGTCACCTTTTTAAACCATAAAACCAGAATATTACTCCCAGAAGTTGATGACGAATCTGATGCTTTTAATTATAACAACTATACAAGCGATGCTTTTTCGTATTACAACCTAAGATTTGAAGATTACGAAAACTATACGGTTGGAGCAGAAGAGAGAGATTTTCCAAGTTTTTTAGTTGGAGCTTTGTATAATAGAAGTCAAGCTTTGGAGCAAGAAAACATTTATACCATGTTTGGGTCTATACCAGCACTGATAGACTCAGAAATTTTAGCCCCCGGTACGCCAATAAACAATTATGAATTTGATGGCAAGCATGTTGAATATGATAGCTTAGACGTAGACTACGAGGACACTGTAGATTACTTCAGAGCATACTATCTTAACAGGGATAATCTTTCTCTCCAATATAACAACTCAAACAATCACGTATTTGTTGACTACAACTATAACTTCAATGACTCTTCACAAATAGGAAACTGTCCTTTCTTCAACAGAATTTCTTTACCGTCACAGCTTGTTCTCCCAGACACAGCACGTAAGGGCGCTTTTAGTGCAATAGTCAATTCCATGGAAGAATCTCGGACCACTGATTTTCTTCTTAAATCATTTAGGCAATCAAACTCATTTATGAGAGATTTTGAAATAAATGGTTCAACAGCTAGTGTAAAAGTTTATGACTTACTCGATGAACTCGATCAGTTTAACATAAATACAAACCTAAAGCAGAGTGATGAATTATACCTCAGAGAGAGTGGACGTAAACATCTCAGTGAAGTTGAGAATGATTTTTTATTTTATTTTTATAAACTGTTGGCTGTGGGTAAACTTAGAGCAATAACAAAAGACAAACTCTTTGATTACGAAAAAATTAATTTTAGTGATGAACATGAAAAAGAACATATAGGATTTAAAGTAACCAAAAGAAGACAAGGAAGAACTACACCGATACAAACATTTTATTTTTTAAGAAAAAGAAGCCTTCAAGACTTTATTGATACACAAATAAGATTCAATACAGTCTATACATACGAAGTTACAGCTATGTTTCTTATTTATGGTTCAAGTTATAGTTACGAAAACATAACTATTACCGGAGAATTGGTAGAAGGAAACGCAGTTCCAACTTTAGAGTTTGATTTTGTTAACAGACCTTCTTTTAAGGTAGCCGAGATACCGATAGCGACTCACACACTTAGAGTGGTAGAGCCTCCTCCCTTGGTTCCGGAAGTGCAATTTTATAACGAAAAAACTTCTAAAAACAAGCTGAAAATAAGATTGGAGCATCAACGTGGCAACCTTGTGAATGAATACAATCGAAAACCGATGAGACCTTTTGCAAATAATCAAGACTATATAGATAGACTAAAGCAATATTTTAGCTCGAACGATATCATAGTCCAAAGCGGTAAAACATCTAGTGGAGTATATGAAGTATATCGAGTTGATGAACCACCCAAAAGCTACACAGACTTTGAAGGAAATTTAATTAAAACCGTACAATCTAGCACTATATACAACGACGGACAGAGATCTAGAAATGTAATGTTCGTAGATTACATCAAACATCAAAGAAAGTATTATTACATGTTTAGAGTGTTGACTCACCAAGGAAACCCCTCCGAAACATCTGAGGTATACGAAGTAGAAATGTACGAAGATGCAGATGAAACTTTTTTGCTAGTCAATTCGTACACCTTTCCAGACCCAGATTACTATGACAACAATATACCAATGAGAAAGTATTTACAAATCATACCAAATTTTGAACACACTATCATTAATGAATCTAACATTGATCCAACTATAGCAGCGGAATATGCTGTTGAAAATTTGGAACTAGGCCTACTACCCGCAGATGAAAGTCTGTGGTCTTTCGAGAATAAAAACAAATATATAAAACTAAGATTAGAGTCAAAAAACTCCGGAAGGAAACTAGACTTAAATCTACTATTTAAAATAAAAAAACCAAACTAATTATTTTAGTAAAATAACAGGAGTACAATAATGGCTTTTCTAGACAACAGTGGCGATATCATATTGGATGTCGTTTTAACAGACGAAGGAAGAAGAAGATTAGCCCAAGGCGATGGAACATTTAATATAACAAAATTTGCACTTGGTGATGATGAGGTTAACTATGAACTGTATAATGTCAACACAGGATCGGCTTATCAAGATTTGGAGATTCTACAAACACCCATATTTGAATCTTTTACCAATAATACATCAGCAATGAGTTCAATGCTTGTAAGCATACCTAGAAACAATTTGTTATATTTGCCGATTGTTAAGCTTAATGAAACAGCAAATGGAACCTCAACAGCTATGCATGCCAGTTCTGGTTCGTTCTTTGTGGCTGTTGATGGAAACACCGAAGACAACAATGGTAGCACTGCCTTAACTAGTTCTGTGGCATTTGGCGCAAACGGTATTAAACAAGGGTTTATTCTAGGATTCAGCACACAGAAAGAATCTAACTACATAAGATTAGATGCTGGTATCGACAATAGCGCTGTGCCTCCTCAATCAAGAATCTCAGACGATCTAGACGAGACACAATACACAATTGAACTTGATAGTCGTTTAGGATCCATAATAAGCGTCAAAGGCGACGTAAGACTCAGTGGTGTTGTAGATGACGATAATATCGCATTATACACTGTATCCACTGATACTGATCCCAAGTTTGTATATAGAAACACAGAAACTGGTACCTCTACTACTACACAAGCTATCGCAGGTGCTCGCTCTACATATTTAGAATTTAGAATAGCATCATCAATTGATCTCAGACAATCAGATTTTCTCTTTGATAGACTTGGAGGAACTTCAACTCTCAAGGATGAAGGCGAGACCAATAGCTCAAATGTCAAACATATAGATACTCTTGTAAAAGTAACCGGTCTAAATACAGGATACTCCGTAGATATACCGATCAGATTTGTAAAACTTAACCAATAATAGGAAATAATAATGGCTTCAACTTTTAAAAACCTTAGTCCAGACGACAAGATCTCGACAAAAACATTGCTGCACGAGGCAATACCGATCACAGGAACAATTGTTTCCGGAACATATGCAGATAACAATATAAAAAACTTCTCTCATGGCATGTTTCAGTCGGTTTATGATTATCCTTATCTAAGCTCCTCTGCAAATCATATCTTTGATATATCGACAGGTTTTGCAAATTCTAGTGCTCTTAGTGCTTCAACTACTGATGCTGCTGCTCAGAGAGCAAAAAAGATTAATATCTATAATCAAATGGCTCAAGTTCTTGTTGGTTACGATAAAACAGGATCTATTCAATTATTTGATGAAGATGGGGATATTGCGGCTGGTGGTACGAAATTAACCGAATGTATGTTTTTATCTTTCTCTCGACTTCTTGTCAAAGATGAAATCAAGAAAGGAACATTCGAATTATCGTTAGGTGTCGGATCTACATACGCTGCTCCTTTTGCTAGTACAATTGCAATCAAAGATCACAAAGCTTCGACTTCCTTTAAGATTAATTCACCGGTTGGAGAATATGGTATTTTGTATGCCACAGGAGCAGCTTTGGATACTACGTTAACAGGATCTGGTGACTATGAGGGATATGTAAAATGTGGACTCATTTATTACCAAGCTGGTGTTGCAATTCTTTCAAGTTCTATTTTCAAATCAGATCATGCGATGGCTCTTGATGCTATTGATACAACTTCCACCGCCAACAATACAACTCTACGGTTTTTTGTTCCGACGGCGGCAGGTGGTGAGACTGCTAACAGTAACGTAACCGAGATTCTTCTAGATGCGAATCAAACTACTAATCCCGGAGAGGGCGCTCATAAAATTGGTGTCGGTGCACACAAACCATCTTTTACCGATGCGGAAATTGCTGCGCAGATTATTCATGCAATCAATGGTACAACTGGTGCCAACGTCGACCCTGCCTCTTCGGGTAACGGACAAGGCACTGTAGGTATCCAAGGCATCACAGCATCTGTGGGTTCGACGAGCACCAAAATCACACTTACAGCAACTACGGCTGGAACAGCAGCAAACTCAATTACTGTTACAGATACAGGCACCGGAGCGCACAACATCGTTGATGTGGGAACTTTCACTGGTGGTGGAGAAGGAGGTATTCTTTCTCTTGCAACTAGCACTTCTAGACTGGACACTAGCAATAGTTCTATTGACTCAATAATGACTGGTTCCTCGATTTCTGGCTCTGCCGATGCTTTAAGGCATCGAATACAAAATCTTCAATTCAACAATACAGTAGAACTTAACTCAACCATATATTTCTGTCGTATCAATCACAACGAGTACAACTATTCGGCAAACCCAACATATCTCTCTTCAAGTCAAATAAGAGTAAAAGAGAATAGCTCTGATAATCCCGTTGCTTATATTACAACTGTCGGCCTTTACTCCGCAGACAACCAACTTCTCGCTGTGGCTAAATTGTCAGAACCATTGCGTAAAGATCCTACGATTGAATATACACTACGTGCAAGACTAGATTACTAATATGTCACATAAAAAATTCGGACCCAATGATATCTTTATCAACAGGGTGAAGATGCACCCTGAGTGGGACTTCTTTATCTATAATTCCGAAGTATACATAAACAATTCTCAAAACATCTCCGGATCTTATGATGAAAACTATAAAGGCGTTCCGCCCGGATTTTTAAGTCTTTACGAGTATAATATCAATAGAACCGGATCTTTCATATATCCATATATCGAACCCGGCAACGCAGATTACAAAAAAAGATTCAAAAAGGATCTTAAAAATCTAACAGGTAAAAGAAAAGACTCTGCCATTTCATGGAACGCCGCTAGTAATTTCGGATCCGACATTTTAACCGGTTCGTACAAGATGTCTGCTTCGATAACTCGAAAGTTTTTAGAACCTGATGCTACAACGCTCACTGGAATAAACCACACGTCAAGTGTTATTAAAAATACATGCCGACAGTATCAAACTATCAATCCTAGTTTTGCATCTGCAAATTCAACACTAGACAATCTATTCACTGCCGATGTTAATATGATTAACATCCCTTCTATATTTTATGGGTCGGAGATCAAGAAAGGAACCATCGAGTTAAACTATTATATTACAGGAACTCTCATAGCGACAGCCAAAGATGAGAGACAAAATGGTCAATTGGTATGCACCTTTGGAACAGGCAGTGTTTCTGGTTCTGTTGTTGGACATGTTCTCTATAGGGAAGGTATATTGTTCTTTCCATCCTCAAGCTCTCCAGCATCTACAGCACTTGACGCAAATAGTGTAAAATATTCTGGTACATCTCCCGCTGCGGATAATGCAAAGTGGATCTATTTTGGTTGTGGGGCAAATGATGGGATCACTCATGACGCAACTCATGTCTCGGCAAGTTATTCAATAAATTTTGAAGGAACAACATACAAGAACACAATGACAATGTTTTGTCATGCCGAGAAAGGCGAATTAAATTATTCAAACAATCCAACTTTTAAAATGATACAACACTCTTCTTCTATTGTATCGTTCTCTTCCGGATCCTACACGTATTCAGATAGAGAAACCCAGTTGGTCAATGTTGCATCCTCCTCTTTCTACAAAGGAGAAGATGATTTTAGAAAGGTAACGTATATATCAAAAGTTGGGGTTTATGATGAAAATGATAATCTCCTCATGACCGTTGATCTTGCGAGACCTTACAAAAAAGAAGAAGACAACGATTTGACATTTAAAATAAAATATGATTTATTATAAAAAATACTTGACAAATCATTTAGAATATGTTATACTGTTATTATTATGATATTAGGATTAGATATAAGCACAAGTACAGTTGGAATTACTGTTATGAAAGAGGATCAAGAATTGGTTCTCTCTGAGGCATTGAGATTTAAGAAAGATTTATCTCTCACTGCTCGTTGCCTCTTGTTGAAAGAGTTTATCAAACAACTCAAGCATGAATTTGAATGCATTTTTATCGAGGAACCTTTCTCAATGTTTTCCGGTGGTAGAACAACAGCCCACACAATGGCTAAACTACAAAGATTCAATGGAATGTGTTCTTTTATGGTAGCCGAACTGCTCAACATTGAACCGGTTTTAATACCAGCCAATAAAGCAAGAAAGACTGTTGGTATAAAAATTAAAAGAGGTACATGTACAAAAACTAAGGTTATTGATTTTGTAAAAGAAAAATATCCAAATTTTCAAATTTGGTATACAAGATACGGCAATCCAAAGCCCGGAACGGATGACAGAGCAGATTCTGTTGTAATCGCACTGGCTGGTTTGCTTTTAAAGGAGAATGATGTCTAAATCTAAAAAGAAAGATAATGTAAAGCTGATGGACAAGCAAAAACAAAAAGTTGAACCACCAAAGAAATTTAAAGTTGTTTTTTACAATGATGATTATACACCAATGGAATTTGTTACTGATGTGTTAATCCAATTATTTCATCGCTCGTCAGAAGAAGCTATAGCGATCATGTTGAATGTCCACAACAACGGCAGAGGAGTTGCTGGAGTATACTCGAAAGAAGTTGCCGAAACTAAGGCACATATGGCTAATCAAACAGCAGCTTCTTATGGTCACCCTCTAAGGGCAGAATTCGAACCAGAATAAAAATACTTGACAAACTTTATTGTTCGTGATATGTTATAAATACCGGAGGAACAATGGAAGAAAAGTTAAGAATTATCAAGGAAATTTTAGGTGACTATAGAGTATCATCAAGCGAATTTCTTTTTCACTGTCCATTTTGCAATCATCACAAAAGAAAGATGTCATTAAATTTTGGCGTTAATGCATATAAATGTTGGGTTTGTGATAGTAGAGGCAAAAACATCTACAGAATTGTTAGGCAATTTGGAACTTATCAACAAAGACAAAAGTGGCTAGATCTTGATGGTCGCCTAGATCTATCAGAATTCGACAAAATGTTTATGGAGTTGAACGATGATGAAGAAGAACAGACAACCGATCTACCACCAGAATTTATATCACTAAACAACAAGAAACTACCGAGACACTCCAAAAGGCCACTGCAATACTTGCATAGTAGAGGTTTATCGAAAAAAGACCTTTTGTATTGGAAGATAGGTTATTGTAATGAAGGGCTATATTCCGGTAGGATTATAATTCCATCATTTAATAACAAAGGAGATTGTAATTATTACATCTCTCGTTCATACGTTGGTCACAAAAGAAAATATTTAAATCCTCCATTGGATAAAGATATAGTTTTCAATGAGTTATATGTTGATTGGGATGAACCGATAGTTTTAGTAGAGGGGGTGTTTGATGCAATTGTAGTTGGTCAAAATGCTATTCCAATTCTTGGATCAACACTTCGTCAAGAGTCAAAGCTATTTCAAGCTATTGTTATACACGACAGCCCTGTTTATCTAGCATTGGATGAAGACGCCGAGAAGAAGAGGAATTACATTGTCCGGCTTTTTAATCGATATGACGTCGACGTAAAAGTTGTTGACACTTCTAACTGTGAAGATGTCGGATCGATGTCCAAACAAGAATTCATCTCCAGAAAAAGCAACGCAGAGGAACCAGATGTTGGTGAAATGTTTATATTGGATAAATTAAAAAGACTATGAACTGAGAACTGCTAGTAATATAACCAACACAACAATTCCGGCTAAGCCCGGAATCCAGTGATCATCAGCACCAGAGCGCTCTGACGTGTCTGTAAATCCTATGATAACCTCGATGCCCATTAATCCAATAATTATAAATATTAAAAATATGAAAAAGCCCACATTTTATCCTCCCTTTTGAAATAATTAGATTTTTTTCTTGACAGAATACACATAGCGTGATACAATATATTCACAACGGAGGAAATATGCAAGATTATTGGAACAACAAGTTTGATCAACTTAATGAAAAATACTGGAATGGGAGTCTTAAAAAAATACCCGTCACGGTTATGAATTTGGAAGATTCATGGGGTGAGTACTCTCATCCTTCTTCGAGTTTTCCACATGTAGAGCAGGAAATATATTTAGATAGAGATATGTCAACGTGTCAAAGAACAAACATATTACTACATGAAATGGCTCACCATTATGTGTTTGAGGTCCATGGAGATGATTTTTATCATCATCATCCAAAAGTGTGGAAAGATGAAATGAAACGCCTTGGCTTCAAGGGTAAAATTACTATGTATACCGGTCGCTTTAAGACAAGAGAGGTATAATGAAGAAAGAAATGGTAGACCACCCGGATCACTATAACAAAGGTAAGATAGAAGTTATAGATTTTATAAAGGATCTGGGTATGGCGAAAGATTTTTGTATCGGCAACGCCATTAAATACATTGCAAGATACAAGCATAAAAGCAACCCAACAGAGGATATCAAAAAAGCAATTTGGTATTTGGAATATTTAGTGGAAATTTTAGAATCGGAGGAAAAATGTATAAAATAGCACACGTATCAGACACGCACATCAGGAACCTTAAATATCATTATGAATATGATATGGCGTTTAAAGATCTTTACAAGAAACTTGAAAGAATGAAGCCAGACATTATTGTGCACACCGGCGACATCGCTCATACGAAGACACAATTATCACCAGAGTTTTTTCAAATGTGCTCTGGTTTTTTATATAATCTCGGAGAAATAGCTCCAACTTATATCATTTTAGGGAACCATGACGGTAATCTTAAGAATGATACGAGACAGGACGCCATATCTCCAATAGTGGAAGCCCTACAGCATAGAAATCTTCATCTTCTTAAGAATTCTGGAGAAACAGAGGCTTTACCGGGCTTAACATTGAATGTACTTTCGGTGTTTGATCGAGATAATTGGTTAAAGCCATCAAATGAAAATAATATAAATATAGCCTTGTATCATGGGTCTATTCATGGGTGTCAAACTTCTCAAGGATATGTCATGACAGAAGCAGAAGACTCTGTCAACATATTCGATGATTTTGATTTTGCAATGCTTGGAGATATCCACAAAGCTCAAGCTATGGACATTGAAGGTAGAGTTCGTTATGCTGGATCTACTGTTCAACAGAACTTTGGAGAATCTATAGACAAGGGTTTCTTAATGTGGAATATCAAAAGTAAGACAAACTTTAATTCTCAACATGTAAGCATTGTGAATCCTCGTCCTTTTATAACGATTAAACTTAACAATGACGGAAGTTTTCCAAAGGTAACAGTCCCAAAGGGGTGTAGGTTACGTATAAAATCGCACTCAAATATTTCGCCAATAAAGCTAAAAATGGCGTGTGATTTGGCAACAGCTAAATGGTCACCTACTTCTGTGTCATTTATGAACTACGGGACCAATCAAGCAGCATCAACATCGCTAATTGGTAAAGCGGTTAACTCGGAGAACCTTCGAGACATAGCCGTGCAAGAAAAATATATTCGTAAATATTGTGAGGATCTTAATCTTAAAGATGGGGTTATGGATAAAATTCTAGAATTAAATAAGAATTACAACAAACAAATAGAAGATTCAGAGGAGGTATCACGAAATGTTATTTGGAAAATTAAAGAAATTGAGTGGGATAACCTCTTCAACTACGGTGAAAAGAATAAAGTTGATTTTGAAAAGCTATCCGGACTTGTCGGAATCTTCGGTAAAAATTATTCAGGAAAGTCTTCTATTATCGACAGTGTGCTATATAGCATTTTTAACGCAACTTCTAAAGGAGAGAGAAAAAATGTCCACATCATCAACCAAAATAAAGAGTATGCCAAGTGTAAAATAAAATTACAGGCCGGCAATGATTCTTTTGAGATAAGAAGAAATTTAAATAAATATACAAAAAAACTCAAAGGCAAGTCAACAACCGAGGCAAAGGTTGATCTAGACTTCTCAAAGACCACCGGTGGTGTTGTTGAATCTTTAAATGGTACCACTCGTAATCAAAGCGATGCCAATATTAGAAAACATTTTGGAAATATCGATGATTTCTTTTTAACTTCAATGGCTTCCCAGCTTGACTCGATGTCTTTCATTAAAGAAGGTTCGACCAAAAGAAAAGAAATTGTGGCTAAGTTTCTTGATTTGAATATTTTTGAGCAAAAACACAAGATGGCCAAGAAAGAAGGAGCGGACATCCGTGCCGTGATCAAGAGAATGGAATCAAAGAAATTTGAAGAAAGAATCCAGAAAAAGACAGTTCTGTTGGAAGATATCAGAATGGATATCGATGATCAAATAGATAAATGCAAAATATATGAGAGTTCCCTAGAAAGGTTTGACAAGGAGCTTTCGGAGATTAATGAAACAATCAACGCAATTCCTGCGGAGATTATTGACATCGATCAGGTTACAAAGCATATCATGATGAAAAAAAGACGAAAAGATAAATTGTTAGCCAATAATCTTTCTCTCTTGGGTCAAGTAAAGCGTTGCGAAGAATCCAACAAAGAATATGCTACTTTGTATTCCAATGAAAGATATCTAGAATTAGGGGATCGGATCCGAAAGGTGCAAAAATTAAATGTTGCAAAAAAGTCTATAGATAACAAAGTTAAGGCTCAAAACTTAATTGTAAAGAACTTACAAAAAAGAGTCAAGTTACTTGAGAATCACGAATATGATCCCGACTGTCAATATTGCACAAACAATCAATTTGTACAGGAGGCACACAAAGCACAGGAAGAATTACCAAAAGCTTTAGAAGTATCAAAGGAACTTATGGATTCCGCTCAAAAATTCATCGATAGTCTGCAAAGTTATGATGTCCTCGCAATAGAAGATGAACTAGTAGCGCTTCAAGAATTGAAAGAGAAAAATGTCCACAATACGCAAGTTTTAGAAAAGAATAAACTTATCATGTCTCAAAACAAAGCAAAGATAGATTTGCTTTCAAATGAGATCGAGACACTAGAGGCTAAGGCCAAAGAGTATGAGGATAATAAAGATGCTATTGAAAATAAAGGTCAATTGTTCCGAGAACGTACTGCTCTTGTTGAGAAAGTTAAAAAAACTAAAATATCTGTTAAAAAGTGTGATGAGCTTACAAAAGAATTTCTCATTGAAGAAGCGGCTGCTAAGCAAGCCATCAAATCTTTATATGAAGAAAGAAGTGAGTTTAAGGAAATGCAAGAAGAGTGGATCGCCTATGATACATTTATCAATTGTATGCACCCCAATGGAATCTCCTATGAGATTATTCAACAAAAGCTTCCTGTTATAAACCAAGAGATATCTAAAGTATTATCTAACATTGTGGATTTTGAAGTGTTTTTTGAGAACGATTTGAAAAAATTAGAGATATATATCAAACATCCAAACTATGGTAAAAGACCTTTGTCTATGGGATCCGGTGCTGAGAAGACAATTGCTTCAATGGCTATACGCCTTGCAATGATCGCAATAACTAATCTTCCAAAGTCTGAGTTGTTTATATTGGATGAACCAGCAACAGCACTAGATCAAGAACACATGGAAGGCTTTGTAAGGCTTCTCGGTATGATCAAGAATCAGTTTAAAACTGTCTTGTTAATCTCTCACTTGGATAACTTAAAGGATGTCGTAGATATGACAATAGATATTGATAAGATTAATGGCTATGCAAAAGTAAACATTTAACAAATAACGACCTATTTAGTGTAAAAAGCTAAATAGGTTTTTTATTTATTGGAGAACATTATGAAATTAACATCAAAATTATTAAAGAGGCTTATAAAAGAAGAGCTTAATAGCATGTCAGAAGCTAGTGAGTTTGACCAGAGTGCCGAAAAAATGTTAAAAGGTGCTGTTGAGATAATTCCTTATCTCATGGGCGGCATATTACTACCAGCAGTCATGACTGGTGCGTTGCTTGATATGGGAAAGTTTAGAGAGGAGCATGGTATGGAAGTGGCAACAGCTATGGCTGAATTATCGGAAGAAGAAATATTAACGATACTTGAAGAGTATGCTAGATTTAATCATCCAAAAAAGCAAAGAATGGCCCGAGAATTATCTATGATGTCTGTCGACGAGATTATGAGTAAGTTTGGATCAGCGGAATTTAATAGTGCTATGAGAAGATTCTACAAGGCTGAGATGGCCCCACAAAAGACACCATCAGAACAATTGCCCCCAGCCGAACAGAGTGATCTTTTTAAAGAATCTAAGATCAAAAAAAAAAAACTAAGAAAAATTATAAAAGAAGAGATAGATGATTTGATGGGGGACGAGGAAGAAGATCTTCGTACGTCCAATCCTCGTGTTATCGTCGATCACTGTAGGTTCTATCGTAGTCAGGCTATGACAGCACAGAGAGTCATGCAAGATATACAAGAAATGACTATGATGGCGCGAAATAGAGAGCAATTTATTAAAGATTATGACCCCGATGGTCGTATGGAAGATGAAACAAAAAAATACCAAGAAGCAATACGTATGGCTAAAGAATACGGTTGTGATTGGGTAATGGAGGAATAAAGAATGCATAATGAAGACTGTGAAAAGAATTGTGAGAACGGGTGCGAATGCTGTAAAGATTGTAAAGATTGTAAAGATTGTCAATGTTGCAATAAATCAAAGGCTGGTGTTCTAGATCGAGTCCAAGAAAAAGTTGTAAGTCGTAAATTACTAGTGTTTATAGCAGCAACAGCTTTGATGGTATGGTCAACTCTTGACCCAGATACATGGGCAATGATTGCAACGATGTATATTGGCGGACAATCCGTCATTGATATTGCAAAAGTCTGGAAGGGCTAAAAAAATGTCTTGGTGGGAAAAGACTAAGTCTTGGTGTCTCGCTCATTGGAGATGGTTGGTGTTTTCACTAGCCTCTCTTTTTGCTCTTTTAGTTGGATATTCAAAATCTAGAGAGTGGAATAACAAAGCTGTTGACGCGAAGAAAAACTTTGATAAAGAAAAAGAAATAATTGAAAATACCGCTAAAGATCAATTGGAAGAAAACTTAGAACATGTTAAAGCTAGAGATGGTGCTTTTAGCAAAAATGTGCTTTCTTTTGAAAAAAAAATGGAACACCTCAAGAAAGTCAAAGCAAAAAGGCTAAGAGAAGAAGTAGAATCAAGCCCGGAAAGTATTGATAACTTCTTAAAAGATAAAGGTATCAAAAAAGAATGATATTGTTGTTATCCTCTCTGTTGTTCGCAGAACCCAAGTTTACAGAACTTGAAGCTGGTGAGTGCGCCCCATGGAAAGGTAGACTTCTAAATGATGAAGCTCTCACTGAATTGATCGTACAAGATCAGACAAATAAAATGTCTTGTGATTTCCGAGTTGAGTTTGAGATTAATAAAGTAAAAATAGATGAAAAATACAAGTATGATCTTCTCAAGACAAAGTATGAAGCCGAGACTACAAAACTAAAAGAGATACTAAAAATCAGAGATCAACAAATAGAAAAGATGAAACCGAGAGACAATTCACTATTTATTGCAGGTGGTTTTGTTTTAGGAGCAGCCACAGCCATTGCGATAATGTACGCAGTGAAACCGGGTTTAACACAATGAAGATAATTATAAGAAAAATAAAAAAATTCCTCTGCCCAGAAGCTACACAGGATTTGGAATTAAATACAAAGAATAGGGACTCCTCTATAAAAGAAGAGCATATTCAATATGGGCCCCTTAACGTGGATGAGCCCGGTGATTATTGGAAAGATATTGCTGATTATTGGAATACGACAGAACAAGCTGCTAAAAAATCTCTTTGTGCAAACTGTGTTGCTTTTGATATCTCCCCAAGGATGCTAAAGTGCATGCCCGGCCCTGTCTCGGATCCTGACGGCAAGTTAGGATATTGTTGGATGCATCATTTTAAGTGTCACTCCGCAAGAGCATGCAGGACATGGGCAAAGGGAGGACCCATTGACAAAAATAAAATTTCACACCAGTGGCAGGAGAAAAATGAAAAATAAAGATCCAAACTATGCAATAAAAGTTGAAAAAGCAATAGCAGAAAAATACGGAACGGACACTGTCCAGCATCCAAGAAAAGATTGGGACGATGAGAAGGAAAAGAAATATCTTGAACAATTAAAAGAGCTTCATTATAATGAAATTATAGAAGAGGACTATGACAAGCAAGAAGTTCATGGAGTTTTTATCCCAAAGAAACTAATTACAAAGAGTTCTAATCGATCTTGTCCTGTTTGTAAGAAATATTCCTTTAAATCAAATGATGATGTCTATATGACAAAATTCGAATGTTGTGAAAAGTGTTATATTCAATGGGTTGAAGGTAGAGAAGAACGCTGGATGACTGGATGGAGACCAAATAAATGTTAGAAATTATTCAAGGATTAGCTCAAGCTGCTGCAAATGCTTATGATGGCGCACATGACGAGAGATATACTCTCGATGGCCAAACTCGTAAAGTTGGACTTCGTAGAGAAGAAGGGTGTCCCATTATGGACAAGAGAGTCAATGATGGATTTTCTGTTAAGTTTTACGGTAATAAAATGATAATCAATTACCAGTCCGACATCCGCCTTAAGGAAGTTTATGCTGGTGGTTTCGAGGACGAAATGATTAGAATGATGAACGAAGTGAAAAAATTTCTTCAAAAAGAATATAAAAGTATCACAGGAAATTCCGTAACCCTTACGACGGACGGAGAAGCTAAAATCATTGTACAATCAACATCTCGTGTTCGATCGTTTGTACAAGCATACCAGCACTACAAAATTTCTGGTGTTAAGGATGAACCAATTATGGATCCCGCTGTCGAAAGCAGTAGATCCGTTGCAAGAAAATTCATAGAGCAATTTAAGACCGCGAAGCGTCCTAGTAACGAATATATAAAGAAAAACGACAATCAAAAGAAATAGAAAAAATGAAATGGGATTTAAATTATCGAAAAAAGATATTGTAAA
>Ga0181415_1000262_pt1 | contig 14687 bp, 9 predicted proteins | sample 38SPOviralmetaG_FD_130140 | JGI IMG/M metagenome (GOLD analysis project Ga0181415, IMG submission 130140) | Marine viral communities from the oligotrophic San Pedro Time Series (SPOT) site, San Pedro Channel, CA, USA - 38 SPOT_SRF_2012-12-11 | ecosystem: Environmental > Aquatic > Marine > Strait...
AGATTTTCTTTTTATTCCCTAAATCCCTTGACTCCCTTGACTCATTTTTCGCTCCATTTTCTGGAAGTCTCCAAACCCCCCCAGAAAGTTGCCCCTTACTATATACATCCCTCTTCTGTCCTTGCTTTCAGGGGCAGAATTAGTTAGACCCATAAAAATAAAATAGAAAAAAACCACTTAAACAAATAACACATAGATATAGTATAAGAGATGAACATTGGGCAATTCGTAGAAAATCTGGAGAAAGAGGCAGGACTCCCCTGCTACCGCCGAATCATTGTCAGCGAGGAGGAGAAGGTCAATGCCAAAGGTAAGAAGTATATGAAGAAAGTGCCAAGGTGGGAGAAGAATGATATGACCCCTTGCGAGATTGCCCTGTGCCGTGGGTATGATGTCAAGAACCCAGACAGGGGCAAAGTATTCACCGACTACTCGCTCGCCCTCAAGCATATGCCTGGCGTCTGGGTGATTGACATTGACACCAAGGCAGATAATGTCCTGTCCAAGGAATTGCCCCAGCGTCTAATTGATGCTGGGTGCTACTCTACGGAGACCAACAAGGGATACCACTTCTACATCAAGTGCCCCGATGCGCCAACTGATTTCAGCAATGAGATAGAGGTGTTTAAGGACTTTAAGGGAGATTTCCTCGGCAGAGATTTGGGTTGTAATGTCTGGGAGAAGAAGACCAGGACAATGGACGGCAACCACCTCTACGAGTTCGCCTGGGAAGACCTGGGGCAATATATCAACCTTGACAAACTCAACGAGGAGAGCAAGGCAGAGAAGAAGAAACGCCTGCGTGAGGAGAAACGCCTGGCGCTCATTGAGAAGAAGAAGAAAGAATCTGCCCCTGACCCTGAAGGGGTAGATACTCCATTCACTGATGGGCAAATTGACTCTTACCTTGCTCGCATCAAGAACAGCGAGGGGCAATCTAAATCATACGACGATTGGTTTAAGGTTGGTGCCTGCCTGTTTAACTGCTACAAGGGGAAGAACAAGGGGCAGAGGAAGTGGATTGACTGGTCTGCCAAATCACCGAAGCACGATGAAGACCAGAATGAAGAGACCTGGGAATCGTATAAGTCTAATCACCCTGACCCTCTCGGGTGGAAGACGCTTCGCTTTATGGCAAATCAAGACACCCCAACCAATATCTACCTGTCAGCATATCAGTCCAAGAAGGACGATGGATATGAGGCACAGAAGGATGAAGTTGCCCTCTTGATGAATGAACGGATTATGTGGAATAGGCACACCAAGGAGTATATCCAAGTATATGATGATATCAAGAAGACCGAGGAGGGGCGCTGGGGGTCATATAATGCGACCCAGATGGTAGATGAATGGGCAAAGTTCTGCTTTGTGGCAGAAGGACCGAATGGCAAACCAAAGGAGTTTAACCCCTTTGACTTGTGGAAGAAGTCCCAGAAGCGCAAGGAAGTTCGCTGTATTCAGTTTGACCCCCAGAATCCAGATAATCCACACATCTTTAACTTGTGGCAAGGATATGCCATTTCTATGGAAGATTCTGCCGTATATGATATAGAAGATGCCAGACCACTCATTGACCACATCTTTAACATCTGGTGCCAATGTCGGCAAGACCACTTTGATTACATCATCAATTGGTTCGCTCACATTCTCCAACGACCCTGGCACAAGATGGGGGTGTTGCTTGCCCTCCAGAGTGAGGAAGGGGCAGGTAAGGGTGTTGTGATGGAAGTTATTGCCAAGATTATGGGAGAATGCCACTTTACGGCAACTGCCAACGCTCAATCAATCCTGGGTAATTTTAATGGTGGTCTGGAAGCAAAGTGCCTTGTTGATTTGGATGAGGCAGTTTGGGGTGGAGACATCAGCAATATGGGTAAGATGAAGAACATTATTACCGAGCAATCACAGGAGGTCAATAAGAAGCACAAAGAGGCATATAAAATCAAGAATACTACGAACTTTATGATTACTACCAATAATGACCTGTTTGCTGGCGTTGAGAAAGGGGCAAGGCGTTATGCCTGCTTCCGCCTTGACGACCGATATGCTGGCGTCTCCACCCAGGAGACCAATGCGTATTTCAGGGGCATTCGTGGGGGCACAGGCGATTCGTGTGCCACTATGGAGGTCTGCGGTGGATTTGCCAAGTTTCTTTATTCCCGTGATTTGTCCTCCTGGCACTGCCGTCAATTGCCCCGCACCGACCTGCTCCAAGACCAGATTGAGCGTGGTTGGAACAGCGTTGTCCGTTGGTGGAAGGATATGCTGGTTGATGGCAGATTCGGTCTGGCAGATTATGACCAGGAGTATAAGAACATCCAGAACGGATATGATGGTCCAGTCAAGAAGACGGAGTATCAGGTTGAGATGGAGTATTATGAGTTCATCAAGGATAGGGTGAATGGCAGAGTTGCCACAGAAGAATACAAAGAGACCATCGGCAACAAGAAGTTCTGGATGCGAAAGGACTTTAATGGAACTGCTGAACCCAAAGAAGGGGAGACCAAGAAGCAGTATCTTAAGAGATGCTATATGGACCCAGTTGATGCTGGATGGCATATGAAGTCCCAGGCAGTCCAGAAGGATGGTTGTGTTGATGAACCAAGGGAGTTTGAGGTCAAGTGGCAAGGATTCCCAATTCTTCTCAAGGAGAAGAAGACCAAGGAAGTCTATAAGGGATATTATCCCAAGTATCTCCACAAGATTTATAGCGAGGCGGTGAGGCAGGGGCAAGTTGGTCATTCGCGCTCACCCGAGACCTATAACGCATTCTGCCAGAAGATGAACAAGATTGCCCCTATCAAGAAGAAGAAGTTGGGGTCTGGCAAGAATGTGGAGACCACTTGGGAGTGCTTCCCACTGGATGCTGTGCGTCAGCACTTTAATACCAGTCAGGGGCACAACTACGAGTGGGATGAGGCGGAGGAGGTTGTGTGCCAGCACGGGGGCAAGTTGGTAGAGCACAAAAATGCCCTTGGAGACCATTGCCTGATTGATGGGTCAAGTGATGAAGAAGACCCAATCGCTGAATAAATAGTATAGTATCATTAGATAGAGGGATGTTAGTTAGATTATAAAATGTTTGCGCCTGTCCAATAAAATTATTTTTTGCCACTTTTTTTATTTTTGCCTGGGACTTTATATCCCTCAAAGACCTGCTGGGGTCTTACTTTTTTATCATCCTCAACTGCCTTCTCAACTTTAAACTGGCACTTGGGGTCTGGGTCAATTGTGTTAGGATTGTGCTTAAATGATACCTGGGGTTTTGATTTACCTTTTTTTGTCATTTATATTAAGTGAATATTTTATTGCTGAAATAAAAATAATAGTTATATTATAAAATGAGTTTAGTGATTTGTAGCAACAGGGATACCAATTACGAGTTTGAGGATGATGATGGTAAGCAAATAAATATGAAAGGAGGGGGCACTTCATCTCCTGCCACATTTACCAATCATTTCAGCAATATATTCACAATTCCCAGAAATGCCGAAGTTTCGGTTCAGTCAGTAAAGATTAATAGAAATAATGTCTTAAGAATTACCCAACCAAAGTTCTTCAGTTTCTTTATGGGTAAAGAATTGACTGAATCTACATCTTATAGAGATAGTTGTAATTTACCAGTGGTAGTTAAAGTGCCCCCTGGTAAATACGGAATAATACAATTAGCGCGAGAAATTGATAAAGCATTAATGAAAAGGGGATTTTTCTGCCATCCAGATTATCACGGCAAATGCTCGGTTTTCCCCTCCTTTGAGAATGGGGCGAGCAGTGATAGTTGGAGAGGGTGGAAGTTTGATATTAATACAGATGGAGACCAGAGTGCCACCGACCACAGCGATGCCCTCTTAAATTGGGCGCCTGCTAATCATTCTACTGATATAGCAGATTTTGATATTACCAATTCTGGCGCTGGTAAAGGGGTAAATGTAAAAAAGGTAAATGATGACCCAGGCACATATGTGATTGGCAAAGGTGGAACAGGGGCAGTAGGAGATATGCCCCTATCATTAGTTAATGGAGAGTTTGAGATTGACCCTTTCTTATATAGTAATACTTTTTATTGGGAATGTGGTTTGACTCGCGCACTTACCCCTGAAAATGAAGCACCGCCTTGGTGCGCATTTGATGACGCATTGACTGAAGGTTCTGCTGACCCCAAAGGATTTTTTGATTTTAAATTAACTTGGGGCACGCGACCAGATGGCAAGGCAGGTCTAATTATAGAACAGGCAATTGTTGAGGAGGGCACAGGGGTAATTCGTGATAAATCTGGGACTATTAATACAGGTCAGTTTAGAATGGTAGAAGTTGCCTATTTTGGGCAGAATAACAAATCAGGGGTAAATGTTGTGATTAACGAAGATAATGTCCAGCACAATCTTCACACAAGCAATACAACTACCAAGTATCATAAGTTTAAGTTTGTTGCCAAGGGAGAATTGCTGGAACTATATGCCTTCGGCAGTAATAAAAATAATGCCAATGGTAGTTGGGATTTGGTCGTTTCATCTGCCAATTATAAGACCCTCTCCAATCCTGAAGCAGGGGCAGATACTTACTACGGCGGGCAGGCAGTTAAAGTCCCAACCTGTTTTAAACCTATTAATACAAATTGCCTCAATCTTTACCCGAAGGTAGGTCTTATTGATAATGATACTCATATTACAATTACCAAGTGGGGAGGCAGGCACAATTCAGGAACATTCCCGACTGATGGTCCCGATGATACTGGTTCGCCTGGCACAGCGCTATGGATGAGAGGATTATATGATAATGACGATGTTGCTATGGGGGGCGTTTATGATATTCGTAGGTCTAAAGAAGTTGATACTGGATTGATGATGAATGGTATTCACGATACGGCAGTTTATGAACCAATTACAATAAAGAATAATGAAGCACCAGGATATCAATTAGCACTCTTGCCACAATCTCATAGTCCTACTGGATATGATGAGTTTGATGACTATGTATATTCTTCAGTCAAGGGCAATTCCGCAGAGATGCTTGGATTTGACCACCAGACGGCAGTATTACAGACAGAGCAGGGGCAATCGTTTCGGCAGAACGGAACCACGGCGACCACTCCACCATCCGCCAATTGGAAGTTTTTTTCCATTAACCGCCCCACTCTCTCGTCTCACACTTGCTTTATTAGATGTCCAACATTGACCCATCAATCTCTTAATATGGCAAAAGAACTACCCTCCAAGATATTATACCATATACCGAGATTCAGCAATTCAGGTAAAGAATATGGTAATTTATTTTATGAACCAGCAGAGAAAACTTACCTTGCTCTTAAGAATACTGAAGAACTGAAACTAAATGAACTACAACTGGATATTGTTAATACTGATGAAACACTCGCCGAAGATTTGGCAGGACAGACAACGATTTGCCTTCACTTCAGGAAAAGTAGAGTCTAAATAGAAAAAATAGACAATTTTTATTTCTATATTTTTCTATAAGTTCTATTATAAAATGAGCGACGCCGATATTGATGTTGATATGCCTGAACAAGATATGCCCCTACCGAATGAACAACCTGAAGACCCATTGCCCCCTACCGAAGGGGTAGATGATATGCCAGAGGATGACGAGGGGCAAGATGAAGAAGTTGAGATGAAGATTAAGGAAATTGTCCCTGATAAAGAGGTGTTTAGCAATGCTGAAGCACAAGCACCGCCCAAGCGTAAGAAACGCCCAATCAGTGAAAAGCAACGAGAACATCTTGCTAAAATTAGAGTCAAAGCATTAGAGTCAAAAAGGGCAAAAGCGAAAGCAAATAAAAAACCAAAATCTGCCAAGAAGGTCTATGAAGAAAAGGTAGAAGATGAACATAGTGATGAAGAAGCAGAACCTCCGCCACAGAAAATAGGGGGCATTACTCTATCTCAAGACCAATTGCGTCAATTACAATATGAAGCAATCTATGGATATGATAGTATGCGAAAGGAAAGAAAGGCAAAGAAGAGAGAAGCACAAGCAGAAGAAAAGGCAAGAGAGAAAACCTATCAGGCAGTTAGTAGAGCAGTTAATAGACCAGTGGATGATGATGGATGGGGTGTTTGCTTTCAGTAGAGGAGAGCGAGTGAGGGGATATAAGGCAAAAATAGATATTCACTAAACTTTTTATTTTATTTTTTCTGGAAAACTCTAAATATGCCTAAATCCCTTGACTCCCTTGTCTCACTTTTTTATTTATTTATAATGGGTCATTATAGACCTCTATTTTTTCTATTATTTTCTATTTTGTTTATTTATCTATTAATACATATAAATGAGCAAAGACGCACAGGGAGATGAACAGCAATTCCAAGAAGGATTCCCTCAAATCCTCAAAGTCCAAGACCCACCGAAGGAGAAGATTAAACCACTCCATCCTAATTTACCCCAACCACCTGCTTTACTGCTAATGATTTCCCCGATTCGCACAGGCAAATCTACCATTATATCTAATCTGCTATTAAACTCCCATTTCTATGGTCAAGATTATTTTGATGAGGTTATGTGTATTTCCCCTACTATATATAATGATAAGACATCCAGATTTCTCAAAAAGGCATTTGATTGCTACGATGGATACAGGGATGATATTATTACTGACTTAATAGCGAAGCAAGAGGCATTTGCTGATGGGGGCAATTTGGAGGAGAGACCAGAGGTCGCCGTGATTTTGGACGATATCCTTGGCACAATTAGGCGTGAAGCAAATGTAAATCATTTGGCATCAAGATTTAGGCATTATGGTATTCGTCTTTTATTAATGTCAAGTCAAAACTACCGCTCTGTTAGTCCAGTCATTAGGTCTAATGCTACCAATATGATTATAGGTAGTCCATTTCCCAACACGAAAGAACTTGGCAAGATTGCCGAGGAGATAGGAGACCAATTTGGAGGGTATGATAATTTCCTGAAAATATATTACACTGCTACTCCTGAAAAATATGACTTTCTTTATTTAGATTTACAATCTAATCCACCATTAGCATATCACAATTTTGAGAAGGTAATTGCTGAAGGGGGGCAACATCGCGAAGTAGAAGCACCTGAAGGGGCAATTGATAACCCAGAAGTTCCCAAAAAGGATATGGAGAAAGAAGCGAAGAAAAAGACAACCAAAAAAAAATAAAGGATACTATATAAATGAGTGATTTTGGGCAAAGTTCAGCGATTGAGCAAACTAATAACCTTATCAGTGAAGGAATGGATAATGCGAGACAGCACAGGGAACATAATAATGCTGTTCTTAATACATACAATACAAAAATAAATCAAATCAATTCCAAGAAAGGGGCACTTGGTGTAAGTGATAAGACTGAAGACACAGGAGAGACTGGATTGGCAGGAATCCAGACTGCGGTGGCAACTGGCAAAGAAGTCAAAAGTGCCTATCAAATGGGCGTGGGCAATTATCTCAAGTCTCAACCATCACAAACTGCTGAAAATCTGCGGACGGCATTTGAGAGCACCAAGTCAGCATTTGGTGTAGGAACTGCCCCTACCAAAACGGCAAAGTATATACCAGTAGGGCAAAGAACGATGACAGGGGCAAGAAGCACTGCCGAGGCAAGTGAGGAGATGGGCGTTCTCCCTGGGGTATTTAAGAAAGGATTAAAAACAATAACTGATTTACCTGATAAACAGATTGGTGGAATTGCTAAAGGTTTAGGGGCATTTACTGGAATCGCAGGGGCAGGATTAACTGGCATAGAAGATATTGCCTCTGGGTCATTTGGAGGGACAGATGGTAAAGATGCCACTTCATTACAGAAAACAGCAAATAAAAGTTCGCTCGTCGCAGGGGGATTAGATGCTATGGCACTTGCTGTCCCTGTTCTCGCGCCGGTCGCTGGCGCCGCGGATTTGGTTTCTGGCATAATGGGAATTGCTGGAGATGTTAGTGGAAAGCAGGCATCATTAAAGAAGGCAGGGGCAGTTAAACAGGCAGATACTGAAACAGGGGAAAGTGTTGTTTCGGCAGGAAGTGAGGGGCAAATTGCTGACACCTCCACCCAGCAAAGAACTTACTAAAAAAATGAAAATTAAGTTAAGGTAATTAAAATAAAAGTTATATTATAAAATGAGTTTTTGGAGTGTTGATGACAAAATACCAGTGAGGCAAACTAATGTATCAGTTTTTGCTGAACACGGATTGGAATATCGTTCCAGTCAAAAGATTAACTTTCATATTCCCCCTACGATTTCTTATTTCCAACCAAGGGAATGTTATTTAGAGTTTGATGTCCAGTTGCTCTGCCAGAATGGAGTTGCTACTCAACCACCTTCCAGATTATCCCTTGATGCGGAGACTGGGGGGCATTCTCTAATCAGGGATATTCGTATCAGTTCAGGAGGAGCAGGGGCAGTTCTTTTAGAGGAAATCCAGAATTACAATACCCTGGTCGCCCTGAAATATGACTATGAGACGAATGATGTATTAAGAAATAAGCGTGCTCTCACGGAAGGCACATTATGTTATGACCCAGACAATCGGGCAACAAATGGCGCGACCCAGAGTGAATTAAATAACCACAAATCTCAACCATATACCAATCTATTTAGGGACGCCAAAGGAGAACCGATACTTGACCCTGACCGCACCAAGACCACTTGGGAAAGTGATACGGATAGTAATTTTAATAAAGTCAAATGTCTATTGCCCCTTAACACTGGCATCTTCTCTAATTCCAAGGTCTTCCCAGCACTACTTACTGAAGGATTAAGAATTGAGATTATCCTGGAATCTGCTGGACGGGTTCTTCGTATCCCTGATACTATTAACCCTGCTCGCAGGGGGCAATTGGGTCTTCGCTTTCATAGTCGGTCAGGTAAAGATAGCGAACTTGACGCCGCAGGGGGCAAGATTGCCACGAACGATATTATCAGCACAATATATATTGCCAGAAATAACAATATGACATCAGTAGATAATTGCCCCCTCGTTCCAGGGCAGAAGATTGCCCTTTGTAAATGTTCTGGTGGAACAGACACAGATGGCGCCGAAGGGGAATGGGTAGATAGACCAGGAGATGTTTGGTTTGCGAGAATGGGAGACGGAGATATGATAGTTGATAAGTTAGAATTAATAGCAGGTGATGGAAACCCAGCAACGGCAGGGGGCAGATATGGTCTTATTAAGATTACCCTTAAGGATACTTGGGGGGCAGGCAAGACAGGGGTAAAATATCTCGGTTCAGCAAGTATTAATAATGCCGATGGATGGATGATTGTTGATGCTGGTATTCGTAATCAGGATAAGGATACTGGTGCCCAGGTGGGAGATTTTAAGGGAGATTATAAACTTTCTAATGTCCAAATGGTAATTCGTCAAATTGATATGCCTTCTGGATATACTGGCAAATTAATGGGTATGATGAAAGGTGGGGGCACAATGAATTATGATTTCCTCTCTAATACAAATTACAAATACTCCCAACTGAAAGGCGACCGAGTGGCAAACATTCGCTTGCCCCTGTCCCAGAGTCGCGCCAAGTCAATTCTATCTATCCCTACTGACGCATCAGTATATAAGAACGCAGAATTAATAACTGGTATGAAAGACACACTGGGTCTTAATTTCCCTGGAACAGATAATGACCCTGTTTATCCTTTTGCTGATATGCCTGACCTGGGCACATATGTAGAAGATATAGATAGTGAAGATGTTATGAATCTTTCTGTTCGCTCTGGTCTAACTGGAGTCTGGGACGAACTCACTGATTACCAGTGGTTCTATGATGGCAAATTAAATCCCTCTCGCAAGGTAGAAACTGCCGTTATCTCTGGTAGAAAGGGAATCTCCCAGCAACCTCTAATTGAGTTAGAGAAGGCGCTTGCTATGGCAAATATAGAACCGCTATCTTTTAAGAAGTTTAGGTCTAATTGCTGTATTGGTAGGGCACTTGCTTTACAGGATGGGGTATATGATTGTAGGGGCAGAGACTTTAACCTTCAGGTAAATTATCAGTCGTTAAGAACACCCCTCAAGAATAAATTATGGAATAATTTTGTTGCCCATCTTCGGCGCATAGAGGTCAAAGGAGACCAGATTTCGCTACAAGTATAATAATAAAAAAGTGAGTCAAGGGAGTCAAGGAAAAAGACCATAAATGGATTCGTGGCATTTAACAACAAACTTTGGAATCTACATTTCTTTCTTTTAGACTAACTCCCTCACCTCACTGAAGACAGCAAATAAAAAATGTAATTTATTACCCATTTATTTTTATTAATTCATATAGTATAAATATGAGTTCCGCAGGCAATGTTAATCTTCACATCACTCCCAGCAATGTATTAAGTTCTGGCAAAATCTCGTTTAAATCTGGTAATCCAGTAATCCAATTTATCATCGGTGAGCAAGACCGACTCCTATTGGGTAATAGTATTCGTCTCGTAGGTAAAATCAATTTCTGGACAAATGACAATGGCACCGATATCCCTGTCAAGACTGATAGTCTTGCTTGGGATAGTAGAATTGGTATGTATAATTGTATTGACCAATTAGTAATAAAATCACAATCTACCCATCAGGTAATTGAGCATATTAAGAACTACAACAGAATGATGGCAAGTTATATACCGACCACAACATCATTAGAGGACGGACTCTCTCATCTCTCCCAGAGTGCGTTAATTACCCCTGCTTATGAAACTGCTAAAAAGTCAATCATTGACAAACAAGGGGCAAAACTCTCTCCTAATTCATTTGCCCTTCATCTGCCCTGTGGTCTATTTAACGGCACCCAGGGTATTCCGCTATCAGGCAATGGTGGAGTCGGTGGTCTCCTCCTTGAGATTCACCTTGCCCCTGACAACAATGTTTTATTTGACCGCAAGGGCAACGCCCAGACATCTAACCTTGACCGCTCATTCTATGAGTTAAGTGATGTTTATTTGACTTGCGAGGCAGTTGAGGATGTTAGACCTCCTGGTCAAACATCTACCTTTGAGTATAATAGTATATCCAGTTATTTCACCTCAATTAATTCTACAAATGCTATCATCAACTTTAATCTTGGTCTTTCTCGTGTGCTTGGTATATTTATGAACTTTATTCCTTCTCATATGATTAACGACTTTAATTTTAACGGAATGGCAACAATGCCCATCCAGAATCTTGATGATAAGAAAGCAGACATCAAGCAGATAGTATTTACCCGAGGCGGACAGAAATACCCGTTTATGTATAATCTTGATTTAGAGCAGAAGGATGAACCTGACCAGGAGATGATTGACCCTCAATTCACTCGTGGGGGTATTGATGCTATTAAAGGATTTATGAAGACCAAACGAATGATAAATGCCCCTACGAACACCCGACTCAAGAATCGCAATGCCGAGAAGTTCGTGTCGGTTGGCAACAATTGGACAGGGGCAGACCCAGGGTCGGCGCCTCAATCCACGAATAACGCCAATCAGGACGGAGGCGATTGCTTTACCCTTGGAGTTGGTTTTGACCATATTTCCAATCAGGGTATATCATTTGCCACTGAATCATTTGGCACATCTATTAATCTCGGTTTAACTTCTAATCTCCCTCACGGCGTCTATATGTTCTGCCACGCTAAAAATACCCTTGTCTTTGGTCCAGGGGGAGTCCAAGTCCTTAATTAAATTGTAATTTTTTAAGATAGATTTTTATTAATTCATATAGTATAAATATGAGTGTTCAGTCTTCCCAAATCCCAGACCTTCTAAAGATTGGCAGTATTCCAGTAAATACTGCCCAAGATGTTGAGACTGCTGTATTAGAACCAGTAGTTCATAGTGATACCTTTTGCCGTTTTGTATTCCAGAACAAGGGCATTCTTCATTCTCACTCCAAGATTGAGATTGGACTTAATAATATGACCAAGCAATCAGTTTTTCCGCTTGGCGTGGGTGTTTATTCACTTATTGATAGAGTAGCGCTCAAGATGGGCACCAAGACCATTTGCGAGATTGAGGATTTTGCCCATTGGTATGCTTACAAATCAACCTTTGTAGCGAATGAGAATAATAAAGAACGAGAACTCTTCCAGAATGGTAGAGCAATTGCCCACGCCCCTATGTATGAAGATGCCCTCCTATCTGTTGGAAATGCCCAGGGGTCAGGTGAAAGTGATACACTTGCCCCTGGTATTGGAATTGATTGGGGTAGAGATTATAAAGACAGCAGGAACGGAGTAAATCCAGTAATTGATACTTCTATGAATCTTAAACCTCTTGATTTTATGAATCTTCAGCAACAGCAACAGGAGAAGGCAAATGTTGGCACTCTTGTCCAACTGCCAGATGATGCGCCACTTTTCCAGTTATCGTTAAGTGAATTATGCCCCTTCTTAAAGATGAATCAATTGCCCCTGTATATGATTAAGGAGCAGGTTTCATTAGAACTTACATTTACCCCTGCGAAGGGCACAGACCAGGAGAAGGCAGAATCGCGCCGTGTTGTCCAGGTTCGGGATGATGATGGAACTACCCCTGCCCCTGCTGTTCCTACTATTAATACTACCAAGACTCGTCTAATTGCTGATTATCTTTATTTCCCCCAGGAGATGATGGAAGCATATGAACAGGCAAACTCTAATATGTCTTTTACCTATGTTGATTATCAGTTATCAAAACAGAGTGTGTCAGTAAATGAACTCAAGTCGCAGGGTATTCGTAATATCGGTGGCGCTGGCAGAATCGTAAGTAAATTATTTTGGGGTATTCAGGATGAGTTTGCTGAAAGTGAATATCTCCTTGGCAATTTCTATTCCCAGGGTCCTGACCGAACTTATAGTGAAACGCCTGCCACTGACAGCAATGGCACGGCAACATTTAATCTAAAATACAATGATAATTTCCTCTACCCTATTGATGTTGATAATACTGCCAGACATTTCTACAATGTCCAATCAACGGAGGGTCTTGTGCCATTCGTCAATCGCGAAGAATATGGCGGAGAGGGAGATGGTCTAACCACCAGAAAAGTGTGTGGATGGGTTCAGGGAGGAGAGGGAGCAGACCAAGGAAACGAGGCAGGGCGTGAGAACCACGCTAATCTGGTCTCAAAGTTCTTCTGGAATGGTGCTCGCCTCAATAAAAACCAGCGCATCAACTCACGGGGTATTGAGTTATATTATAAGGTAAATGATTTGCCTGCTCTAATCTCACGCACATCTCCAGGGGACGCCGTCTCTCCTTCGCCTGGATATATTCAGCGTGTCTATATGGAGGTTGTTAGAACTGCTACTCTCAATGGAGGATATTTCCAGTGCTATTATGCGTAAGCAACCACTGATTAATTACATTTTTATTTAACATTTTTTTATCTATTTATTAATATAAATGACCTCGTATGTGGATACTATATTAGTAGATTGTAATAGGAAGGGGAGTGAGGAATACAAAATAAAAAAGGGTCTTAATCAACCTGCTATATTTACCTGTAAGCAAGGAGCAGGGATAAAGTTAAATCCTGGAGATGAGGTGTCAGTTCATTCGGCATATGTTAATGAAAGGGGCAATGAAGACAATATGGAGTTTAGTGGAATAAAACCAAAAGACAATCAAACATATGAATTAGAATATACTGATATAATACAAAGCAGATTAACTACCACTGATGAATCGGTTGGCACAACAGCACAAATAAAATTACAGACACGAAACTCTGCTTGGGATGGACCAGACCATAGGATAGGATATGGTAGGGCAGATTGTTTATATTACCAGCAGGATGGAAAGGGAGTTCAGCAGACCACAGCAATTAATAAAAAAAAGGTATTTGATGTGATTGATAATGAAATAAACTTCAGCATCAGTTATTATAAAAATATGAATGGAGAGGGGTATTTATCCCTGCCAAGGCGATTTGATGCCCCTAATCCAATGAGACCGAATCCTGGTAATTTTGGATATCCTGACGGAGCAGGGGCAGGGGCAAATGACCACCGAACTGATACATTTGGTCCGCCATCAAAACACACCGATGGTTCTATTAGTGATTGGGCAGGTGCCCCTAAATATCCAACAATTACCCCTAAAGTAGCGGGGCAATTTAATTACTATTTAGAATATGATTTCTGGCAATATCTATATACTGCCTATGATGGCAATGCGAGAATATTGAGGGCAGGAGATTGGGGATTACCAGCAACTTGGAATAGTGGGCAAAAGCAGACGACCTGGGCAGGAGATAATACTTCTACTTGCCCCGACCCTCAATTCCTAAATGATACTAAATCAAGATATAAGAATAGATTTATTAACTCTGGAGATACTGCCAAGGCAAAATGTCTAACTACTGGAAAAGGGGTAGGTCCTGATTGTTATTATACAGGCAGATGCCGTCCCATTAATACCCAGGTGAAATTGCTGAAAGCAGATTATGTCTGGTATCCTGATTTCCAGTTCTCAACAAGTGCGACGGATAATGCTTACCCCTTATTGACTAATGGTAATAGTAATGTAGCATTTAAGGAGCAAATGGAGTTCGGTGAAATGGGACCGACTTACAAACACAAGCAAGATAATGATAGAATGACTATTTATATTAAACAAACTACCTTCTGGACGAAAGGGGCAAATAATACAAGTAAAACAAAGACCGCTAAATTAACAGGGGCAGAGACTACTGCCGAGGAGGTAGAGGGAAAAGATAATGTAGATGATATAATGAATGGAGGGGCAAATCTTGACCCTGCGCT
>Ga0181415_1000267_pt1 | contig 14586 bp, 22 predicted proteins | sample 38SPOviralmetaG_FD_130140 | JGI IMG/M metagenome (GOLD analysis project Ga0181415, IMG submission 130140) | Marine viral communities from the oligotrophic San Pedro Time Series (SPOT) site, San Pedro Channel, CA, USA - 38 SPOT_SRF_2012-12-11 | ecosystem: Environmental > Aquatic > Marine > Strait...
CGTGAAGAATCACTTGAAACAAATACTTTTGTTGAAAATCAATTAATAACCGCAAATGGTCAAGTAAATATTCTTGATCCCGCTTTTCCAAATTTATTTGATGTAGTGCCACAAATTTTTGCAAATGGTGTTCAATTTGATATAAAAACTTTTGAAGAAGTCGGCACAAATCCAAGTGTTTTAGATAATAGATATAAAACTGAATCTTCTGCAACGCAAAATTTTAATAACATTGAATATTTATCGCAACAATATTTCGGATTACAAGGAACGCTGACAATAACACTTTTATTTGTTTTTATTTCTGTTATTTTAGGTGCATTTATATTTATTAAAACAAAAGAAATTGTACTTACTACAATTGGCGGTTTTCTTCCTTTAGTAATTGGTATGCAATTTAGCAGTCCAATTTCTTCCTATGTATTAGGTTCATTGTTAATAATGTTAATTGCAACCGCAATTGTATTTGGTAGAAGGTGGTCAAATTGATATATATTAAAAATATAGGCGGATCATTATTTACAATTTTTGGAATTATGTTTTTATTTTTTACTTTTTTTGTATATGAAACAGATTGTGCAAGTGCAGATTCAACATTACCTTCTGACTATTGTTACAGGCAAAATATAACAATAACAAATAATAAAGCTTCTGATATGAGTTATAAAAGTATTAGGCTTACAAAAGATACACAAACATTAATTAACAACAATATAATTAATAATACTCAAAATACTTTTTCTTTAGCAAATCCAAGTTTAAATAATATAGAATTTGCATTTGCAAATTTTAATGATGTTTCTTCTCCGCTTTGGATTGTGCCAACAAACCTAAATTCTAATAATTCAAATATATATTCTTTGTATTATGGAACTAATAACCATTATAGAGATTCAGGAATTTATTTTGAAGGAGATTCAACTGCAACAGTAGGAGATTCAACAGATTTACAATTAACAAATAATTTTAATATTATTGTTGATATTAATCCTTTAAACTTTGCAACAATTTGTCCAACAACATCAACTGATTCACCTGTTCTTATAAATAAATTATCAGGTTTAGATGGATATAAAATTAATTTATATTGTTCAGGTGGAATAATATATGTTCAATCTGAATTGCGTGGTGGTGTTGGTAATAGTTCTGTAATTTCACAACAATTAGGAACAAGCTATGAAGGGCAGAATATAAGCATAAAAATTGAAAAAACTTCAAGTGAAGTTAATATGTATATTGCAGGAATAAAAGTTGCTTCTGATCCCGCTTTATTTTCTATAACTACAAATAATGAACCTTTATTAATTGGGGGTACAAGTTTAAAAGGTGTTGTTGTTAGAAACGTATTTTTAGAAGATAACGCAAATAATTTACAAAAGGTTACATACACTTTTGATAGACTTCAAGAAACAAGTTCAGGATCTAATCAATACACATATAATTTCTATGATTCAATTGGTTCTAATAATGGAATATTTGTTAAAAATTATGATAGTTCAGGAATAACATTTTTATTTTCAAATCCTGATTCTAACCTTGTAGAATTTGTGTCAAGAGTACAAGACGTTTCAGGAAGTGCATTAAAAGATGTAAAGGTAGCAACAAGTACAAATTCATTTAATCCATTAAATTCAGTTGTTGAACCTGTTGCACAAGGATTCAGATTACCTGAAGGAGTTACATATACAATTATATTTGGTTTTATTGGGGTAATTTTTGCAATTGGTTTAAATATGGCAAATCCTAATCCGCTTTTTTCAATAATAGGGTTTTTAATTCCAATATCAATAGGTGCTATTTCAGGATTTTTACCAATGGCAATTTTTTGGTTATTCTTGTTAATAGGCTTAGGCGGTTGGGGTTTTACAAATTGGGCAAGGAATAGATAATGCAGTTTACAAGTTGGTTAATATTAAGTTTAATTGTAGCATTTGGAACTATTGTAAATGGTTTTGCACAAGATACAGGACAAGTTCCAAATGTAGCAACAGAAACGCAATTTAATTCAATGTTAAATGGTCAAACTTTAACACTTGATAATGTTGAATTTGAAGAAGCACCAATAAATGTTGATATTGGTTTAAATGTAATTTCTAGTTTAAGCGATATTAAACAAGCAATTTTGCTAGAATATGATTGGTTTACGCAACCGCCTTTAAACTTTTTTAGATATTTATATTTGGCTTATTATGGTGCGTTTATACTATTTACAGGCTATGATGTATTTACAAGGCTTGTAACAAGGGCAAGATAATATGACAATAAAATTAATTAAAATAAACATATATATAACAACCGCAATAATTGGTTATTATATCGGGCAATTATTTTGCCCTTTATCATAGAAAGGAGAAAAAAATATGAATAAATATAATTTTAATAATTTCAAAAATTTAATTCCTGTAAATTCAATGGCGGTTGTGATTAGCATATTGGCATTATTTATAGCAGTATCAAGTGGGGGTACACCATGTTTAAGTGCGGATAGTGTTTGCAGTAGCGGGGTTGATCCTGAATATACAAATAATTTAAGTGTAAAAGCGGGGACAACAAATAAGGCAACAATTACCCATAATAATTTAAATGGAGATAATCAGTATTTTTTTCCTGAATCAAATTATGCTAGAACATCATCTGTTGCAGTTTTAAAAAAAGGATCAGATCAATTAAATATTCTTGATCTAAACAACGGCTCAATTATCGTTGGGCAGAGTTTTACAACAACAGTTGGTGCAATAAGAGTTCAAACATCATCACTTCCTGTTTTGCAATTGTATGGTTCTGCGGGTTGGGAAGATGTTGGTGCTTCTACACCGCAAAATGTATTTACTACAATAAATGGAAATACAGGTTCTTTAACTGCTTCTACTACTACAACCTCTATAAAACTTGAAGCAAGTGCGGATAGTGGTTTAACAGTTGTGGCAAGTGGTGATAAATTAGAAATTCAATCAACAGGGGGCGGTGGATCAGGTACAGAATTTGCTAATTTTTATATTAATTCAAATCAAACATTTACTTACAGTGGTTTTAATGAAACTTCTGTGAATTACGATACAGAATATATTGATACAGAAGATTGTTTTTCAACTAATTCAACAGGCGAAATAACTTATGATTCATCTTGTAATAGTGCATATTATCAAGTAAATATAAAACAAATTATAAATTTTTCTGGTTTAACTAATAACGGTGCTATGATTCAGGGCGGTAATTATGGTTCTACAAGTTCAAGAAACCAATATCGTACTTGGGTCACTTTGTTTAATACACCAAATTACACTTTAACTACTAATGATATTGTTTGTTTTGATGCGGGGGAAACATGGAAATTAATGTTTTATCATGGTCAAAATTATTCAACAGGTTCAGCAATTTGGCTTAGTGGAAACCAACAAAGTAGTTTAAGTTTTATTAAATTAAAAGACAAAGGTAGTAGTTGTTAATAAAAATGATGAATTATGATCAAACAGGACAAAGAAGGCGTGAAGAAATTGCTAGACGTAAAAAGGCGGTTAGACAACAAACAATTTCTTCACAAATTCCTGTTGCTGATCCAAGAAAACAACCTTTGTCAGAAGCACAAAAATTAAGGCAAAGAAGAACACAAAAACCTAAAGAAGAATTAAAAGCAACAAAGCAAATTAGAAATTTTTTAACAACAAAAAAACCTTCTAATTTAGCGTTAGGATTAACAAAAAAAGGTGTTGCACAAATTGAAAAAAAAGTTATAAAACCTGTAAAAGTTTCTAATCAATATTTAAACAGATTTGATAATTATAAAAATACAAAAAACTATTTAAAAAATGTTGCAAATAAAACAAATCAAAATTTAAAAAAATTTGGAACATCAAAATTTTCTCCTTCTGCAATAGGTAAATCAGAAATTAAAATATCTGCTCCTAGTAAATTTGGAGGGGAAGTAAAATTTACAGTTGGCGGTGCAAGTAAAGGCGTAAAACGTGAATTTGATAATTTTATATTTGATACAAGTGCATTATCAAGAGTTGTTAAAGGCAAAGGATCAATTGAAGATAAAGCAATTGTTTTGCTAGATACTGCATTTCTTGGAATACCTATAAAAGCACCAAAAGGAAAAGGCTACAACAAACAAGCAACATATATTGAAAATGAAGTTGCAAAGTTAGTTAATAATAAAACATTTAAAACAACTAATAATTTAAGTGCAATAAAAACAGTTGATGATTTTAATAAATTTAAAAAAATAAAAGAAAAAAAATTTAATGATTTAACTGTTAAGCAACAAGAAGATTTAATTAAATCAAAAAAACGTCAAGCAATTGACAGAGGGATTGAATTTCAATTGTATGGCTTAGATGAATTTGCAAAAAAAGAATTTAAAAAAGCAAAAAGTTATGAAGCATATAAAACAGAAGAACAATTAATTAATGAAATAAATCAAGAGTTAAAAAAATTTAAAAGCATTGATAAAAAAACAAAAGATAAATTAATTAAAGAAGCAGAACAAAACGCAAAACAAGATGTATTAAAAAAAGATTTAGAAAATTTACTTGATAAAATTGGTGTTGATGATTTAGGCGGTGGCAAAAGCAGTAAAAAATTTAAAGATGAATACATTGATAATGTTTTTAATAGATCAACAAAACCAAAAGATAACAAAGGTGGCGGAACTGCAACAGAAACAAAAACTAAAGTTGATACAAAGAAAAAAACAGATACTAAAATTGATACAAGCAAAAAAGTTGATACAAGTAAAAAAACAGATAATAAAATTGATACAAGCAAAAAAACAGATACAGGAACAACAGTTACAGGAAAACCAATAAAACCTGATAAACCTACAACAAAAACAAAAGCAAAAGTTAAAAAGCAAACAAAAAGTAAAGTGCGTGAATTTACAGGCGAAACAATGGAAGGTTCAAATAAATTTGGTTTGTTTAAAGATAAAGCACCGAAAGAGTTTGAAGGAACAGTTGAAGAAGGTGGCGGACAAAAATTATTTAGAGAAGTAAAAATTGTTACAACACCTAAAATAATACCTAAAGAAGATTTTGGCGGTGGGTTAGATGAAATAAAAAAACCTGAAAAAAAAGATCAAACAAAAAAAATAACTGTTCAAGAATATGAATTTGTAGATGAACAGGTGCCATGGTTAAGAAAAGATCAAGTAACTGTAAAAGAATATGAATTTGTTGATGAACAAGTGCCATGGTGGAGACCACAAGAAAAAGAAGATACAAAAGACGATATAGTTGTTATTCCAAAAAAGAAAAAAGAAGATATTATTACAAAGGTTAAAATTATACCTTCAAAAAAAACAAAAAGAGTAAAAAAGCAAAAAACATTTAGACTTCCAAAAGGTACACTAAAAAAAACAATAATTGCTAAAAAAGGGCAAAAGGTAAAACAAGTTGGTTTGCGTGTTGGTAAAGTTGAAACTGTGCTTGATCTTGTAACAAAGAAACAAGTTATTGGAAAAGATGTATCTGCTAGAATATCAAACACCGAAACCGATCCTTTAAAAAGTTTTAAAGTATTAAAAGAATCAAAAGAAAAACCAAAAATGAAAAATTTTACAGTTGGTTTTATTGCGGGAGAAATTAAAGACAATGGAAGAAGAATAGATATTTATAAAAGAAAAACAACAAGCGGAAAAAGAAGATTTTGAAATTAATTGGATTTGTAATTACATTATTAATAGTAGGCTATTTTGTTATTGATTATTCTGCTTCAAACTTTTCATTAACAGTTGGCGGTGCAAATGTTCCTGTATATCAAACAAAGGATATACATTCTTTATATACAGATGAATGCAGTCAAAACAACTACAACACTTTTAAAAATGGAACAGGAGATTATAAAACATCAAACTTATCAAAATTATTTAATTTAAAAATATCAACTCAAATTTCATATTTTGAAATTGGCTATACAGATTCTCCAATTGCTTGTTCTTCATCAGGTTTAGTTAATAGTGTTGTATTGAAAAAACAATCATTACACACAAACAACAATCAAGCATTTGCAAGCTTTGACACAGTTTTAACAATTCCCGCTAATAAATATATTTATATATATGCAACAGGACACCAAACAAGCGTTTCCGCAAATATTTTAGATTCTTCTTCAATAGTTGATTGATAGACGTTAGTTTTAACGCAAAGTAATGGTAAAGTACCTTTTTAATCATAAAACACGTTATACGAAACATTAAAACCTTGTAAAACTAAAATTTAATATATATATTAAGTAAACGGAGAAGTTATTATGAAAAATATACTAGATTTATGCAATTTGCACCACAAACACCTTAAAGGGTCACAAATAAAAAACGCTTTTCAAGATATGTATCAAATTTTTAAAGATAGAAATAGTATTAAATTTATTGGTAAATATACTTTTTTTATTGGTACAGATATATCTTTATCGCAATTATTAAATATTGATACCGCAACATTTCAGAGAAGAATAAATACATTAAAAGATAAAGGTTATTTATTAAGAGTTACAACGCAACATAAAAAAACAACTAGAATTGGGCAAGAAATATCAAATGGTTCTTCTTCTGCTTTTTTCCTTTTTCCTGTTAAAAAAGAAATTAATCCTGTAATTACAAGTAATATAAAAAAGGTTTCAAAAAGCATTTTATTAAACAAATTACTGCACGAAAAAACAAGAAGAATGAATGATATGGATTTGATAGCAAAAACGTTTATATCAAAAGATTATGTAGATAAAAAGTATTTAAAAAATATGTACCAAAACATAGATAATTGCATTGTTAATTTAAATGCAAATAAAAAACATAAAAAATATAAAATTGATTATAAATAAAAATTAATATATAATCCCGCACATAGAACCGCATTTTGCGGTTAGGGAATACCCTTAAAACACCACCCCAACGTATAAATCTTCAGGGTAAAGATAAAATAAGAAAAGAAAATTAAAAATCTTTAAAGAAATTTTATTTAAGAATTTAAAGAAAAAAGATATTATTTACTTTTTTCATATTTGGCGATTTTTAAAAATTTATGTATTATAAATTTATGAGCAATCAAAAAGAATTATTTTTAACTAATGATAAACATTGTGTAATTTGCGTTCAAAAGCAATCACAAATTTTATTGTTAAAATCTGAAAATAAAAAATTAAAAGATCAACTAGAACATTTGCTTGATTTAGAAGCTATGTATAAAACATTTACAAGGTAATAATTATGCCAAACAAAAAAGACTTTTTTGAAAAATACGATAAATTAACACCTGACCAAAGGGAACTATATTTACTTTCTGCAAATAATTATCCAAATAAATGGAACGCAATTTACGATAATTACAGAAGAAAAGTTAAATCAGGAAAATATAATTATGAAAAATCAATAAAAGGTTATTTAAATTTAGTAACTCCCGCAAGAAGAAAAGCACAAAAAGAAATTTTTTATAAAGAAGGCGGTTGGAGTTTTAAACCTTCTGATGATAAAAAAGTTGCAGAAGTTTTAGCATTAAGTTTTTATGAAGATAATCTTGATGATATTAAAAAAATGCAAAAAAAAGAAAATAAAACTTCTACACCTTATTTTGCTAAAAATGAACAAATGAGAAAAATATCAAGAAGAACAACATCAAAAGCAAAAAGAAAATTTTAAAATTATTGATTTTATCTTTAGGATTTTATAAAATCATTTTAACGTATAAATCAAGGGGTACAAGATAGAAGAAAAATTCTTCATTTTAACTTCTCCAAGGTTAATAAAATTTAAAGCGGTTAGTCTTTAGGAACAGGGCGTTTCTACTAACCGCTTTTTTTAATTCTCAATTTTAGTTTTTTAAATTGTCCCTTCTTAAAATCATTACATACCATACACAATTGTAAACAGAATTTAATTTTTGGAATTTTTTTATATTTATTAAAAAAAGTATTGACATGATAAAAAGTTTCTGAAATAATGTATTGTAAATAAAAATTTATTAAGGAGAAATTAAAATGAAAAGATACATAGTTAAACAAACAATGATTTCATATCAAGAAATTGAAGCTAACTCAAAAAAAGAAGCAATAGAACAAGCAAACGATAATCATATTGAAAAAGAGTTTGGAGACGTGCAAATAAGTGCGGGTTCGGAAGCAGAAGCATTATATTTAATGGAAGCAAAATATTCTGCAAAAATTTTAGATAAACAAATTGAAGATTAAGGAGAAATTAAAATGAAAGTAAAATTTAAATTAAATAAAAATTCTGAAGCATATAAAAATTTATTAGATGAATTTTTTCTACCAAAAGATGTTACACAAGTTCAATTAATTGATGCTCTTGTATCTAGACTAGTAAATTTGGATACAAGTATTGACGTTGATAAAATGAAATTAACAACTACTTACTATTTAATTAAGGAGAAAAAAAATGTTTAAAGAAAATGTACCAATAAATAAAATAAGACCATATAAATATATAACTTATGATTTTTTAGATAATGTTATAAAAAATACAAATGACGATACATTAAAAAAATTATCTAAAAAATTAAAAAATAAAGTTGTTAAATATATAAAAATAAAAAATTATTCAATTCAAAGAAGATATGTTGTAAATCAAGAAGATGAAATTTATAAATATATAGAATCTGATTCTTGGTTTCCAGAATTGAAAAAGAATATAACTTTACGATGCCCTTCTTGTTATCAAAAAATAATTGTAGTTCATTTAGATTGGTATCAAATAGTTTGCTTGGGTTGTTCAGAAATAAAATTAAGAAATGAATTTTTAGTAAAAATTAAAGATCATGAAATTCTTGATAAAAAAATACAGGATTCATTAGCAATTTAACAATAATAAAATTAATTAAGGAGAAATTAAAATGAAAAAACAAAGAACACATATTGAGCATGTTATAGAAAGTATAGACAGAGTTTTAAGTTTAATAGATGACGACAAAATGAAATTAAATCCAGAAGAGTTTTTTTATAACATAGATACATTAACTACTACTTATCATATACATAGAATAAAAGACCAAAGAGAGTCTTTAGAATTAATAAAAAAACTAATAAAAAAAATTAATTAAGGAGAAAATAAATGAAGGAATATCAATTACCATTTTATGAAAACAATGGTTATGAACCAAAAAAAGATTTAAAAAGAATTAGCAAAGGTTTATATATAGTTTTTAACGTAATGCTTGATTACAAATGGAAAACTTTTCAAGAGATTCAGGAACAAGCATTAACTAAATATCAAAAATATATTCCCGAAGCTAGTATTTCTGCACATCTAAGAAAATACAGACATATAAATAAAGGCTTATCAATAGTTAATAAACAAAGAAGAAATGAAAGCGGATTGTGGGAATATCAGTTAATCCCTTCGGGCAAAGCTATGGAATTATTATCTTTTGATCAAACAATTGATTTAAGAGTTTATCAAAAAAATTATTCTATTGAATCGCATTATAAAAATGGGCGAACAATTGAAAATTATAAACACGATTATTAAAAAAAGGAGATTTTAAAAAATGGAACAAGTAAACGATTACACAAAAATAACAAGAGTTATGAAGCAAGATGAAATTTCAAGTGCTTTATTAACTGCAACGCATACAGAAATTTTAAATAAATTAGCTTTTTCAATTGATCTTAATGACTACAAATTAACATTAACAATTGAACTAGAAAAAGGAGAAAATAAATGAAAATTAAAGTTGATAATTATTTAACACATAAACAAATTAAAGATTTGTTAAACGTAACTATAAATCCTGAAATGAAAACTGTATTGCATTTAATGTTTTATGCGGGTTTAAGGGTTTCAGAAGCGTTAGACGTACACAAACACACGCTTAAATGGGATTTGGGGTATCCTACCATTACTTTGAAAGGAAAAGGCGGTAAAACAAGAACCTTGCAAATCGCAAAACCTTTAATTCCATATTTAAAGCCAAAACCAAAAAAAATAAACCTTTCAAGACAAGCAGTTACAAACCACATTAAAAGAAAAGCTAAAAAACAAGAATGGTATGAAAATATAGGTTTTTCAATATCTGCACATACATTTAGGCATTCTGCGTGTCATTTCTTAATTGATAACAATGTACCAATTAATCAGGTTCAGGCGTTTATGGGTCATTCTAGCCTACAAATAACGCAATATTATGCAACAACTAAAAACGCAAACACAGAACATTTTGCAAAAATAAATTATGATTAAGAAAATTATAAATAAAATAATCTTTAGATTTTTATATAAAAAAATTTGCGATAGAACTTATTTAAGAAGATAAAAGTTTTTCTTTTGCAATTCTTTTATCTACAACTTTTTTATCAAGTGTAAATCTTCTAGCACCATTAACAGACCTTATTGATAAACCACAAGAACGCAAAGCACGATTCATTTCTTTTTCTTCTATTGATGTATTAGTTGCTTCTTCAAACCAATCACACCATTCATCAACATATCCTTTTAATGAAAAATTATCTCCTTGTTTTTCTTGCAATATTGGATAAAGATGATTATATAAAAATTCATCAACTGCATTTCTTTGTGAAGAAGTATTTTTTGATTTAATAAAAGCAGAATCGTATTTTCTCAATTCTCTAAAATCTTGTGCTTGTGCAGTATCGTAATATTTAAATAAAGAATATGGTTTAATTAACCTTGCTCTATAAAATCTATTATATTTACCAAACCTTTTAATCATTTTCGGGTTATTTTCTCCAACAGTAACTTCATAATGAATGTTAAATTTTGAATAATCTTCAGGGTCAATAAATTTTTTTTCAACTATAATTTCATAATCTAATTGTTGTAATAATCTTCCTGATAAATCTTTTGGTTTTTGCGTTGTCATAATTAAACTTATTCCCAACTTACGTTGCATGATTACAGTATTATCAAACATTTGTTGAAATGTTGTCATTGTTCTTCTTGGATCTGCCATATAATTTACTTCATCAATAAAAAAAATTGAATTTTTTGCTTCTTCAGGAAATTCTCCTGTAAAATCTTCTAAATTAAAATTGTAAGAATTAGGAAAATTTTTTAATACGTTATTATGAAATATTTTTACATCTTTATTTTTTTTTGCATGGTCAACAATTAAATGTGTTGCTAATAAACTTTTTCCTTGACCTCTAGCACCAAAAATGCAAATATTAATAGGTTCATCAAGATTTAATCTTTTATTCATTTATAATTGTTTCTTCAATAATTACGTTATTTGGAATTAATTGTTTAGGATATAAAATTTCTCTATACTCACTAAAAATAACAAATATTAATAAAGCTCCCGCAACAACTAAACCTGTATAAAAAGAATAATTAATAATTTCTCTTTTTGTAATACCTTTTGCAGATTCATACATTGTATTTAATTCTTCTGCACCTGTAAGAGAATCTAAAGTTTCTGCAACATAATTACTTCTATCTAAATTTTCCCATTCAATAAAAATAAATTTATTTTCATGCAATCTAAGTAATGGAATGTATTTTGTATTAAAGCCTTTTAAACTTCTATAAAAATGTTTACTGCTTATTTTTTCAACTTCTTTACGATCCCAATATTCAAGATAAAATTCATATATTCCCGAATTATTTGGTTTTTGAATTAACACCGCTTTAACTGTATTTTTCTTTAAAAATATAAATAAACCAATTGCAATTAAAACTATAAAAGGCATATAAAAATTAACAGGAATTATAAAATACAAAATAAAAGAAAATAGTAAAATGAATAAAATTCCAACTAAAGAAATTATTTTATTAAAATCGTCATATAAAAATATATTTTTAAAATTATTTACCATAAAGTGCTTAAATTAGTTGTAACGTAATTAAAAAGAATTGGTACAGCCATTAATAAAACAATTATCCATTCTATAATTAAAACAACTCTTAAAGTTTTAAATATTTCATTTGAATTGGAATTTAATTTTTGTGAATTTTTATTTAATGATTCTTGTAAAACTAAATCAAATTTTTCTGCAAGGTAATTTTCATCAACAATATCATTATCTGTTTTAAATCCTTGATCCATTAAATTTATATTTATTGGAGAAGGCTCATTACTATATATAAAAAATATTGGATCTTTTTGGTTAAATTTTGGTTTAATTAAACCATATAAAGATTCTTTTGAAATATAAGTAACTGATTCAGGATTTATTTTATATGATAGTGTTGTGTTTTTTATTTGATAAGTGTCAGAAATTTTTTTTATTAAATCTACAAATTTAATATTTCTTGTATTATCTAGATATAATGCTTTCAATTATAAAGTATCTGTTTTTCTATTTTTATTAAATCTTGATTTTTTGTGATTAACCATACCCATTGTATTTACACTTACATAATCATTTCTTGCTTTACCTTCTACACTTAATTTTGTTGTCATATATTTATGCGTAAAATCGTCAATTGTATCCAATGATTCATAAGGAACAATAGTTTTTGCGTTACGTCTTTTTTTCTTTGGGTTTTTATGAGAACGATTAACAATATTATTTATTAGTTTTTTCTTAGATTGCAAACTTACTATTGAAACTTGTTCAACGCTTGAAATATTTGATTTTGTATATACATCATCAACTTGTTCTTTTAACTCCAAAAGTATTTTATGATCTACAAGATTATTTTCATTATTTAAAAAATCGGTGTGGGCTTGTGAGTTAATTAAATTATTTAATTCAGATACCATTAATTAAATTTTTTAAATAGGTAGTAAAAATTTGTAAGGCTTTTTTTTGCTTTGATAGGATTTTTAATTTTTTTACTACCTATTATTTAAGGTTTTATTTATGAACATGAAATACAATAACATAAAAATATATATAAATACAATAATAATAAAAAGCTATATTAAATATTTATCGTGTATATAACTACGTTATATAATATTGATTTGTTACTTATACTTGATAAGTGTTCTAATTAATAATAATGTTTTATATAAGTATTAAACAAAGTTAAAACTTTACATAAAAAAAAGGAATAAGTTATGTTAACAAATATGGGTTCAAGTATTATGATGATATTGCTCGGAGTAATATTTTTTATAGTATTAGCACCTAACTTAATACAACAAGCAGAAGATTCAAGAGTGCAACAAGTATTAAATTTAAGTAAAACGTGCACAACAGGTGCGGGTGCTTCTACAAGCAATCCAACAACTTGTGCATTTACTTTACCAACTCCGCATGAATATGTGGGTAATACTGCTTTACAGGTCGATGAAACTTCTCCTGTTGTTAGAAACGTAACAGCTTCTTCAACTGTTGCAAATAATAGAGTTACCTTATCAATATCAGGTTTAACACTTCCAAACACTCAATATAATTTTCTTATTGATTATTACGAAAAGAAAACAGATATTGCAGACACTTTAAATGGCGTATTAAGATTTTTTCCCCTTATGGTTATTTTCGGTATCGTTGGTTCTCTTGTAATTGCGGTAGTAAGAAGAAATTAGTACAAAGGAAAAATTAACATGACTAGCGGAACAGTAAAGGTTTTAGTAGGTGCAGTAATTGCGATTGTAATCGCTCTTATTCTTATGCCTACTATCGTTTCAAGCATAGACACTACAATAACTGCGATAGGAGCGAGCTCAAATTCCTACGCTGGAGTTTCAAGTCTATTGCAACTTGTTCCTTTAATTTTCGTAGCGGGAATTCTCGGATTTTCATACGTGTCAATTAAAGGCAGAAACAAGGATTAATTAATAATTAGTCTATAAAGAAAAGGAAGTTAAATTGTTAACAGGATTATCATTTATAATGGGTGGGATTCTTGGGTTTAGCTTCCTTTTTTTATCTTTTGATAAATTTGGATCAAACCCTGTTCTTCAAATATGCGTAGCTTTATTATCTTTTTTAATATTAATTTATGGAATTTTATTTTTAGCGGAAACAAATTAATTGAAAAATTTTTTAATAGCAATAATAATATTTACATTTTCTACAACTTTAGTGTTTGCAGATAAGCCAGAAGGAACTTTTTTAAATAGTGGGGAGATTTATCAAAACGTACAAGATCAAGGAGATATATTTGTCCTTGTTAGGTACACTTTACCCGCACAAGATCCAAACGCAACAGAACCAACAAACCTTGCAAGAACTGACAATGATTGGTGTTTTTATATAACTGATCAAAGCGGTTGCGTAACGCAAACTTCAACGCTTCCCGTTGTTCCATTTTTTCCTGAGACATTAAAATATGGTGCTTTGTTTATACGCTTAAAAGATAATGCCAATAATGTAAAAGCAGAAAAAGAAATTTTAAGAATTACATCAAGTTTAGCAATATTAAAAATTAATCAAGGGCATACAATTACAGATTTTACAGGCTACAAAGTTTGTATTGAATCCCCGCAACCTAATATTAAAAATATAAATATAACTTCTAATTGTTTAAATACTGAACGTTCTGCATTAACAGATCAAAATCTTGGTTTTTGAAATGCAATATTAGACCAAGTAAATAACATAGATCGTGAAGAATCACTTGAAACAAATACTTTTGTTGAAAATCAATTAATAACCGCAAATGGTCAAGTAAATATTCTTGATCCCGCTTTTCCAAATTTATTTGATGTAGTGCCACAAATTTTTGCA
>Ga0181415_1000268_pt1 | contig 14528 bp, 20 predicted proteins | sample 38SPOviralmetaG_FD_130140 | JGI IMG/M metagenome (GOLD analysis project Ga0181415, IMG submission 130140) | Marine viral communities from the oligotrophic San Pedro Time Series (SPOT) site, San Pedro Channel, CA, USA - 38 SPOT_SRF_2012-12-11 | ecosystem: Environmental > Aquatic > Marine > Strait...
AGCTGTCATAACACTTTCCAAAAATGGTTTGCTTCCAAATTTTGCTGTTGAATCTTCAAAGTTTGTCATTTATATCTCCTTATAACCATGTGACCTGCATTATTACACAATCATCTAATCCAAAATTTCCTAATCCATGCCACGTGTCGCCTTCCCAAGTGTAAGTGTCGCCTACTCTCCAATGTGATTCAATCACATCATCTATTTGTAACACTTGTCCAAAACTCCATTCAGTCATCATAATGATTGTTCTTTTAATTTTATTGTGCATTTCTTCAGCAATATTGTTGAACTTGATAAAAGTGGCATATGAGTCATAGTGTTTCACAATATTATGTCCTGCTGTAAGTTTTAAAAAATTGTAGTTGCTGTCAACGGTTTGATATCTATCTATTATGCTTTGCACTTGTTGTGGCAGTGGCGGTCTTATGCTCATATAGTGTTTGGTTGTTTCTGGTGAAAGATTTATTTTTTTATACATTTCTTCCAATGCAAGTATTTTTTGTCTAGCAGGAGTGTCCCAAACATCATCTTTTGGAATGCCATCAGTCATTAAAGTTTCTTGCCATTGGAATTTATTCCAAAATCTATCGGGCCAAGTCACAACAATATTATCTTTTGTGTGCATCATATCTCCTTAAACAGGTTGTTAAATTGTGTTGAAGCATTTACTGTTTTTTTGCCTATGGCTCCTCTAGTGCCTATAATACTCATCCAATACTTTGAATACTCTTCAATTATAGCATCTGCTGTAGATCTGTCATCCGTTGCAAATATGGCTTCAACAATATCTCTGAACATGATCCTATCAAATGTTTCGTTGATCAACATATTTGGTATTTTTCCTTGCTCATATTGTCTGTTGGCTTCTTGCACTGCATTGATGTGCATCCAAACATTGTGTCCCATCATTATTGCATAGGAGAATGAATCCCAAGATGTTTTGCCTTCTTTACCAATCTTATTTAGATCTCCTGGTGCATAGATACAGATGTCTTTTGCTGTAAGTCCTTGTGTGATCGGTGAATCCAAAAAAGAACCATGTTTGCCTTCGCGAACAAATGCTTCTGCAAATGCAGTGGTGTCTGTGGATAACTTCTTGTCATCAATTGAAGGAACCATTCTATACACCCACTTGGATCTGTCTTCAGTTTCTATCTGACAGTAGATTTGACCATTTGCTGTTGCAAGGAATGGTGAAGCACAATCAAACGTTACAGTAAAATTAGGATTGTGATGTTTTCTTACTGCCCGTTGTATATCTGTTAGTAGTGTTGCCCATTCAAGTTTTGATGTGCCTAGGAAGTGCATGTAATCATGGACACCCTGTTCTAGCAGTCCATCAAAACGCAGTGCAACCAATCTTTTTAAAACAAGATGTATGTCGCACATGTTTTGGCCACCCATACTCCATCCATTAAAGTGTGTGTCTGGATATTGTTTTGGATCACAATACTTCTTCATGCGTTCATACCAATCATCTGCTTCTGTGTGATTTTCACCTTGCAATACGTTTAAGAACTTACATGCACCTGAACGATGCTTCATAAAATATTCATTGTTGATGTTTGTGGCTTGGCAGGCTTCTTCATAGGTTGTGATGCCAGTTGCTTTTTGTCCTTTGGGAGAACGAGCCACCCAGGCAGGAATATCAAGTATCATGCCATAGTCCATGTAGGCATCCATCCAAGCAAGGACCTGCTCACGTTTCTTTTGTGCTTTAGGACATGACGGATCTTTCCAGTCACCTTCCCATACACCTTTACCTATTTGAAATCCTCCTGAGTCACCAAGAGCCCATGATGTTGTTCGATCACGTTGACGAAACATGTCTTCTTTGGGAGAATCTCTGTTAATGTCTAAGTCGGCGTGACCCGCAGAATACAAACACCATTTGTATTGAAACTGTCCTTGTGTTGGATTTAAAAAGTTTAAGCTTTCTACTCCATGTGTAAAGTTTGCTGGAATACGAGGAGTTTCAACATACTCCATTGATCTTTGTTTGCCAATAAATGTTGCAAAAAATCCACTTACTGCTGGGAGAAACACCGCATAGTCTTTTTGTTCAGCAGTAAGGTTTGTGTTCATTTACTTGCTCTGTGCAGGTAAGATGTATTGATATTTGGCCATGCCTGAATCAAGTGTAATTTGTAATGCACCATCATCTGAAAAAGACATTTCGCAATCAGCAGTTTCTATTAGTTTAAGAATCTGCGTGACTTGCGCCACTGGCCATGCCCAAGTTTTGTCCAATTTGCCAGTGATGCCTGTTGCAAATGTAAATTCACCGCCGTGTGAAGATGCATCACCAAATTTAAATTTAAGTGCATCGCCATCAGTGAACACAGTAAAAGTGTTTTCTTCTGCATTAGCTTGTGCTTGAAAGTTAAGTCTTTGCACATCTGGCATGGTTGGCTTGATAGTCACATGCCAATTGACACCTCTAAATTTTACAGATTTTAATTTTTCGTTTACTATTTCAGCATTCATAAAGCGATAGTCATTTTTAAAATCTTTGCTGTCATTTTCAAAATGTAATCCTACTGGCACAGTTTCTCCGTTGCGTTCTTGTGTATTGACTGTGATTTGTGCATTGTCTTTATACACAGGCAGTTTGAGTAAAATGTCAAGTTTGCCTAAATTTGGCATGCCGAATGTGCCTTGAAATTCATTCACTGAACTTTTCATTTCAGATTTGACCACAACAGATCTATCTTCTGCCATGGCATCTAGTTCAGTTTTTTTGTCATCGCCAACAATTTTCACAAGGTCAATAAAGCCTAGCGAATGTGTGTGCTTAACAATATCTTGTAGTGTATCTTTCATGTTTGTTTCTCCTTGTTAAATTATATGTGTAATTAGAGCTAAAGTCAATAAATTTTTTCAAAGTGGCGTGATCTTTGTTAGGTGTGATTTGACACTTGTTTTCTCACCTGGTTTGGTTAGAACCACAAACGAATACATGTCATCTATGTGGTAAATGTCCGATTGCAAATCATTGTCTTCTGCACATTTTTTTATTATTTCTTCATTTACATATGTAATTTTATGATCAATAAACTCTTTCCATTCTTTATCTCCGTCGCCATCTGCAAAATGTATAAGTGCTTGCCCACCTGATCTCAACACATTTTTACAGGATCTAATTAGATTTGATATCTGTTCTAAACTATAGTATGGCACTAGATCAAGAGCAATCAAAGCACCAATCTGATTGTGTGGCACATGGTGATCTTCAATGTGACCTGTGTGCTGTAATGGTTTCAGCCTAAACATTGAAGCATTCGCACGTTTAGTTTTTGCTGTCTTTTCGTTGGTGTAATATTTTATTTCTTTCAATGATACATGATTAGACAACACATACACAAGTGTAGACTTCACTGACTGATACACATATTGATAGTTGTTGGCTATTAACCAGCACCAAGGAAAACGCCAGTCACTTTGTCTTCCAATCCAATTTTCGATAAACTTTTTCACTGCACTAGGATGAGTGACAGAAAGATATTTTATATGCTCTTCAGTGAATCCAAATACAGATTGTGCTTTGCCTTGATCTTCAACCAAAGCATTTATTTTTTTGTCAGTGCCAGATAATACTTCTTTGGCAATGTTTAATGATTTTTCCAATTCATCTTTTACTCCAGCAAAATCTTCATCACATGCTTCTGTCAGCACTTTGATTGCATGTTTAATTTGTCGTCTTGAAACCATTACCCAAATAACTTATCAAATGTGTTGTCTGCATCTGAAGCTCCTAGATCCCAATCTAAAACGCCGATCAGGTTGTCTAGTTTTTTGTTTATCAGTGTTGCTTCCATTTGGTCATCAGCAAACGGCAGTTCTTTGAACCAATCAGGAATACGCAGTTCATCAGTTGGATAAGCAATTGAAGTGTATCCCATCGGGTTGTCACGCAGTTTGCACACAATACATTTTTGTCCATCAATGATGTCCATGGAGTATTTGTCGTTGTAAACTTTTTTCAGTGTGTTCCAATTGATAGCCGCTCTCACATGTCCTGGCATGTTAATTTTGCCTTTACGTTTTTCACGCGAGTGATATTCAGTGAGCTTGTTTACACGTCTTGGAGATCCTTTTTCCCAACCTGGCATTTTCTTAAATTCTAATCTAAAGTCCGCTATAAAGTCCATGACCTCTTCTTCTTCGGATCCAGTCAGCACCTTGTCTAATATGTCAGACAAAAAGTCTTGTATATAGGCAGGCGTGTCAGAACGTTTCAAATCAAGGCCCATTGCTTTGATCTTATCAACAGTTTCGCCTTCAAGATCATATATCTTCATAGCATATCTTTTCTTTGTGATAAACAATCCTTTGGAACCAACTGCTTCTCTACCCGCCGCAATCAGTTTGCCATAAGCAGAAGGACAATTAAATCCAGTCAACATGTATTTGGGGAATGATTTGTTAACTTCTTCGGCCACAGAATCATACAGTTGTGTCACTGACTCTTTGCTCCAAGGCACGTTGCCTGCATCTATCTCAGCCTTAAGTGGTTGATATGCTGAGAAATACACAGAATCTGTGTCGCCATATATTACACTTTTGCCTCTGTAATCATATTCGCCACATATAATTTCATTTGTTTTCGATGCCATATGTTTTGTGATGCATCTGCCTGTAAGTGTTGTGGATTGCCCAATCCTTGTGTCAAAGAATCTACAACCAGGATTAAGAATAGCACCATACAAACTGTTTAAATTAATTTTCTTAACAAGTTGTCTCTTGTCCCAAAATGCAGTTTCTACTGCATTGTTGGCATCAATGGCTTTCTTCTTTTTGGCTTGCAATTCTTTGCGATCTGCATACCACCTCTCCAACAGACCAGGAATCACTCCTGCAAATTCATGTGTGAATATTGTGCCATTTGCAGAAAGAAACCATGGCTGATCGTTGTTGAATATCAATTCATACACTTCTGCGGCACTTAATATATTTGACTCACCATTCTCCCAATCAATACTAATGCTTTGTGCTCTGTCTTGTCGCATCACTGCTTGGTATTCAAGCGATCCAAACTCGCCTTCCCATGCACCTGCAAATGATCTCTTCTCCATGGTCATTCTGCGTTCAATTTCTTCATCTGTCAGTGTTTGTCGCAGTTGTCCTACAATAGTTTCAGGAGCCATGTTTAATGCTCTAATCACAGAAGGATACAGTGAATTGATGTCAATTGATCCAATCCAATCATGCAATCCTTTTTTAGGATATGCCACATAGGCACCTGCCGCTGGATCCGAGCCTGGTTCACGTCTTACTCTGTCAGGCACAACCATGCCACGTCTGTGTGCTTCATTGATGATGCCTTGTTCAGTCACTGCCACAGCACCCATTGTGGTTTGTATCAACACAGTGTTTTGATGTGCTAATTCATTGGACAGTGCAATAAATTTAAGTTTGTCATCAAGTCTACCCAACAGTGCCACGTCTTGTCTGTTGTATTCAATAAACTTCACAAAATCTTTATTATACAATGTATCCAATGTGCCTTCATATGGAGTTTTTTGTTCGCCAAGTTCCATCTTAGAAATAAAGTCTAATGCATATGAATGACGTTCTTCATATGTGTATTTTCTATACAGTTGCATATAATCCAAATGCACTCTGCCTATGATGTCATATGTGACTTCTTCGTTGCCAAATCTTTCAAACAGTCTTTTGCGTGGGAATGTGTTCCACAAACACAAACGTCTTGTGTCATCTTTGGACATTACTTTTTGTATTCTGTTAACTGTGTATGGAATATCAAAACCTTCAGAGTTCCATCCGCTTAATACATCAGCATCTTCACAGATTGTAATAAACTTGTCCAACATGTCTGCTTCTGATTCACACAGCATGGTGTTTTCAAATTGTTGTTCTATGATTTCTGGATTAGGAAAGTCTTTGGGAGGAATAGCCAGTGTGATCAATTGATCCAACCATTGCAAATACACAGTGATCGAAATAATTGGCGCCCATGCATCTGCTGGCTTGGCATAACCTTTGTTGGGATCAAAGTCAACCTCGATGTCAAAGAATGCAACCTGTAGTTCTGGAGCGTCTTTGTTCAAATAGTTTTCTTCCAAACAACGGAATATTGGATTGATATCAGATTCATACAGGCGTTTGCCTGACTGCATGTGAACTTCTCGCTTGAATTCTTTGCCTGATTTGGTTGCTATGCGTGACACAGGAGTGCCATACACTGACTTGAACTTGCCTTTCGGATCATCATAGTATGCCACGTATCTAGCAGGATATTCCACATACTTTCTTTCACCTTTGATGCGTTCAACCACAGATATTTTGTCTGCTTCTCTGTCAAACAGTGCGTCTACATAACTCATAATTTAATATAACATCTTTCTATTGTAATTCATAGTGTTGAGTAATAATGTTTATACCACCAGACCTAAGAAATAAACCACATTTAAGCACAAACTGAAAAAGAGCAAACTTTTTTCCTTCCATAGAAATCCAACCGTGGCCCAACAAGTATTTCCAATCAAAAAGAAATAGTGATGTATATACAGTTCAGGAATAAAACTAGACAAACATGCCGCAAACAACACAATCGACGTGCTGGTCCATGCTAGCCATTGGTATGGCTTTTGCATTATGCCTTTTTAGCAATGGCCAGAAGTTCTTCTAATTCTTCAATGTCGTGCTTTTCAGCCGCTAATGATTCTTTGAATGCTACTCCAATTGCTTTCGTTAACAGTGCTGGTTTGATTTCAAGTTCTTCTGCTACTGCTTTGACTGTGTCTCGCAAGCCATCTGATAAGTCCTTGACTTCTTGTTTTACTTTGATCCCGCTTTCGATCACGTGTTTTACTTTTGCTTGTTCTTCTGAATTAAGTGTTTTCATAACAACTCCTTTTAAGAATTATACAATATAAAATTGAAAGTGTCTATTGTTTTTTGCTGGCAGTGAGATCAAAATATCTTTTGCCTGCTCTGATAGTGTGTAAGGACAATCCACGAGATCCAGGTGCTTGTGGTTTTTTCTTTTGATCAGGTGTTTGTATGACTTCTTTGATCTTCATGCTAATATTTATTTTATCCATGCTCCCACACGACCATGTAATTCAGGGTAGTCAATATATTTGTAGCCTTCAGGAGCAGTGGTGTTTTGTCCATGCCACACAGGAATAAATTCTGTGTTGCCCCAATCAAAATCAGGATTACGTCTTAGATGTATCTCTATTAATTTTCCGCCTATGTATTCACAGCACATGTGTTGGTATTTTTTTGCTAATGGTTTTATCAAGTCAGGCAACTCTATAAATTGTTGAACTTTGGTCCACTTGTCCCATTTTGTGAATGTGTCTTTTGATTTGTAGCCTTGCACACTCAATATTGGTTTGCCCCATTCATAGTCTATTGATAGATGATCGCCTTCAAATATTTCACACCAAAATTTTCCTGGGTCTAAATGGTCAGTCCAATCTTTCACAGTCAAGTATTCTATGCTGGTGCCTAGTCCCAACCCCACACAATTGGTAATAGGACGCACAATGTAGTGACCATCCTGTGGCACATCAACTCCAGCTGGGCCACACACATAGCCTAATTTTTTTGACAGTATTAGTTTGTCAAATATCCATAGATCATCTAATTCAGTGTTTAGCCAAGCAGTGTCTTCGTGAGTGTCTGGATTGTTTACCAGTTGCGACATGACCAATATCTTGCTTTGGTCTTTGGTCCTGGATTATCGCAGTTGTGTCTTGCACGGAACGATCTACGTCTAGCAGGATTTGACTTCCTAATTTTCATAGTTTTTTCGCCTCGTTTTTTAGCACTAGTGCCACCATGGCCAAAATTAACTTTTTTGATGTTGCCTGTTTTTGGATCTTTGACATAAACTTTAAATTTTGAAACATCTCCGCGTGTTGGCTTGTTGAGTTTTACTTTTCTGCCTCTATACTCTGCTTCTAAAGTGTTTAACAGTTTGCCAGCTATCTCATCGGTATACACCAGTATATTGTTGCCATGCACTTCTATAATAGGAGTGTCTATTGCAAGTGTGTCATCGAATTCAAAGGTCAATACATCTCCAACTGCAGGATTCTGTATTTGATATTTTACTTCGTCAAAGTTCATTATTTGCTCTCAATAATATTTATTATGTCTTGCACAGTGACGATTTTTTCTACTTCACTGTCGTCGATGATAATATCAAGTTTCTTTTCAAGTTCCATTACAATTTCTACAGCAGTTAAGCTGTCTGCGCCTAGATCATCGATCAGTCTTGCTTCAGGCTTTATTTTATCAACATCGTCAGTTAAAACTTCTTGTATAACTTTATAAACTATTTCGCTCATTTTTTCCCACGTGGCTTGTTGCTAACATTGATGGCCTTGCCTTTTCTTTCTGGATTTTTATCTTTGGAACGTTTTCTTCTCACAGCTGCCGCAATGGCTTTTTTGCCACCTTTAGCTCTAAGAGATGCCGCTCTGGCTTTGGACAAGCACTTGGGTTTGCCTTCACTGGCTTTTCTGTCTCCACACTTGCCAATACGTTCGCCCTTGGTGTTGTAACGATCCCAACCACCGCCTCCTGCTCCGCCTTTTTTGCCTTTGCCAAACCATGCTCTAAGTCCTGCGTGGCTTGATTCATCTAGTAAACCTAAATCATCTAATTCATCTGCTATCCATACATAAGGATCACCGTCTCTGGCTTTTTGTGTGCCATATGGCATTTCGCCTGTGGCACTAAAATAATCAAACAGTTCACGGTATAATTCATCAAAGTCTATAAGGTCAGCACCTTGTTTTAATTGTGCATACTCTTTAGGAAATTTTGCCAAAATACTTTGTGGTGTTTCCTCTTCGTCTAGTAACTGATAATTTTCTTTGAAGTATTCGACTGCTTGTTGCTCGTCATCAAACAGTTTGACCGGCTCATTGAACTTGTCCACTACAAGATATCTGTCTTCACGTTTCACACAGTTTGGCACACGTTTGCCAAACATGGTTTTAAATCCTTTTCTTTCGTAACCTTTCCAACAGCGAGTGCCTTCATCCATTTGTTCTTCCATGTCTTTGTAGAAAGGATTGCTAGGATCAGCATCTTTGGATCGGTCTTCCCACCATTCATTTGAATATGTTTCGCCATTCTCAAACATTTCTTTCATGCCAAGTATACGTTTTTCATATTCATCTTTTGTGGCTTCTGTTCTTCCTGCCACAACGTCCAACACAAAGTTTAAGGTAACAGCATTGGCTGTAAGTGATCCACATCTTGCACCAACTTCGTTTTTTAAATGATCAATCAATATCGACCCTGAACACTTGGCCAATTCATCTGACATGTCTTCTGGCACTTCAAGATCTATATAACAGTAAATGAAATCATAGTGTGGTGCTGGTGATCCATGTAGGATATACTCATCACGGTTAACAATTCTTTTAAATCCATCCTTGTGGTGCCACACTGCTTGTTCATCTGTAAGTTCATCTGGAGCACCAAATGTTTTTTCTAAATGTTTAGAATACTTGACAGGATACTCGTGATCCCAATTGGCGTAGCCTTTTTCAGCTTCATCGATGATATTGATAAATGGTCTTAGGTTCATTTTTTGCTTTTGTTGCCCCAGTTCTTTGCGCCTACTTTACGGCAACGAACAAGTGCACCAGAGGCATAGGCAGATGGCCAAACTTTGTATCTTGATTTAACTTTGTGGTAACATGCATCTTTCTTCTCTGCAAGTTGTTCAAATTCTTGTTCAGTGATGGCTTTACTTTCACTGACTGACTCGTCCATGTTTTTAACTGCATCAACATGGCTTTGGATGTAGTTGTGTTCTTCTTCCATGTCCATCATCTTTGCCATGGCCATGATTTGATCAGCAAGGTTTTGCATCATCACAACATATTGTTCATCAACCTTTTTCATCTCCATAGCATGCTTTTCCATATAGAACAGCGTGTCTTGTAATTTGACAGAACGCTCTGCTAGATCCATGTTTTTGAATTTGCCATCTTTGTATAAATCTGTTGCTGACGGACACATATCAAAATGTTTGGTTTGATATGATCCAAATTGTATTTCACCCTTGTCTTCATGTTCGTCTTCTGACATGCTTTGTTCTTTTAACTTTTGTTCTAGCATGTCTAGATAATCTCTTGTCTTTTTAATAATCTGTTCCAGTGTGTGTTCTTGACCATCGGATGTTTTAAACTTGGTTCCTGGCTTGGCTCCTTGTGCTTTGAGTTGTCTAACTTTTTGTGCAAACTCATTGCCATCCATTAAGTCACTGATGTCTTTGTAATCGGGACTGTTTACTTTGTCCCATATTTTTGCTTTGCCTTCACCATGCTTTGCAACAAATTGTTCTTTGTTCATTTTAGTGGCATCATCTTCCAAATCCATGAGATAATCTTTTACAGCACCTTCGTTGGTGTCTCCACGCATTTCATCTTGCACTCTGTCCCATATGTCTGCATTTTGAGATCCATGTGCTTTAATAAACTCTTCTTTGCTCATTTCAGCTGCATCTGCTTCCATGTCCAGCACCATATCTTTTACCTTGCCTTCATCAACTGCACTTTGTTCGCCCATCAAAACTTTTACTAATTTAGAATTTGCAAATGATTCTGATTTTTGACACAGTTGTTCAAGATAAGTGCGAGGCAACATGCCTTGTGATCTTGCTTCATCAGCAATCATTTTTTCAAAATCTACCAGTTTGGATTTGGCAGACTGCTTATGTTCTTGTTCTTTTTGGATGTTTTCGATTAGTGATGATAAAATGCTCATGATGCATTATTTATTTGTGATATCAACCATTTGATTTGGCGTGATTTGTATCTTGTTGGCCTTAAAACTGCGGGCACCTGTGTTTTTGATCTGTATGAGTGTAGGCTCTGTGTTAAGGGTTGGCTCAATGCGAAATTTATTGTGGTTTACAGTGTCATCTAACATAAGTTCGTTGTTGATGTATAATCTTAGCGATGGCTTATGATCACTAACGATCTTGATCATCTTTTCAATGGTGAGCCAAAAATGGATACATTCATATCAAGAGCATTGTCTGTTGGTTTTTGTTTCTTTGATTTTTTGTGTTTAGGAGATTTTGTACCGGATTTTCCAGGTGATCCTGTGTATGACTTTTTAAATCTATCTGGATTTGCAATGTGTGGATTGGCCACTGTGGCAATATTACCAGCTGATGTGGCTCCTGCTGTGGCTTGCTCAAAAATTTCGTGCATTTTCATACAAATATTTATAGTTTAAAGTCGTTCCAATTGAGAATTACAGCAGGATAAAAGATTAATGCATCAAAGACAAAGTTCAAATATTGTTCTGCGTTAGTTATTTTTTTGACCCGCATCAACTGATCAATTGGAATAGTAATTTTTGTATTGGTAGATTTTGTAAGCGTGACAAAGTTATTCTCTAAGTCAAATTCAACATGCTTGAATATGTTTACATTAGGCCTAATATTGTGAGTAAGATTTTTATTTTTTATGTAGAAACAAGCATACCCAGATCTAAATTTGCTTACCCAACTAGCATTGATTTCAACATATCTATTTTTAGAATGCGTGTCTATCCAAAATCTATTTGATTCATGTGCTAGATTGGATTCATGTTTAAGTTTTATTTTATTAGGCTTTAGAACCTTGTCATGTTTGTCCACCCCAAAAAGTGAGCCAGTGTATGGAATAAATTCCCAAGGAGTATCTTTGTGCCATGAGGTCTTAGTAAACAAAAACTTCATAGCATATTTGTTTGGGACAGTGTTCCATGACGTTCTAGAAAGGCTGCCAAGACTTACAAAAAAACATTTGCACCAATTGTTTTTATTAGACAGCATCTCAAACTGTATATCCTGTTGATATTTTAAAGGAACATGCACAGTCTCAATTGCAGATTCACAAATAACTTCTTCTATTATTTGTTCACGATAAAACACTCTTATAACAGTATGCTGACTTGGTTGTTTTACAAGGAATATAAAACTTAGGAAATATTCTGGTTGTGGCAAATCCTTTATCCTATTGTAATTTTTAATATGATCATTCATACTAAAATTTAATTATTTAGATTTCTTACGGCCAGATTTCATGTTGGCACACCAGTGATACATTCTACCACGTTCGCCTCCATATTTTCTTGCTTTGGCTCTTAGTGATGCCACTGATCCTTTACAAGATGCTCCGGAACGTTTGACTCTGCCAGGACGTGATTTGCCTTTGCGTTTTTTGTCAGCAAAGTTTTCTCCAATATAGTATGGTGTTCGCTTCATCCACACTTCGTATTCACGTCGGTACCATTCGCCATCATCACCTTGCAATCCATATACCCATTCGATCATGTTGGTGAAATTGATAACAGCATCTTGTGGTTTAAAATCTTTTTCAACTAATACAAAGTCGCCTTTTTTGAAACCCATGTCGCCACGCATCATGCTCTGCACAAAGTTTTTGGCGCCACGTTTGTCATAAGCAAATGGCACAAATTTTTCATCTGTAGGTGGTGTGTCTTTTTTCACGTACCTATATAATTTCGTTATTCCTGAAAAGTCAGTGAAAGATGGATGTTCATTGCGTATGGCAAGTATGTTTGATATGGTGTCTTCCAGTATGGCATTTGATTCGTAGTAGTCTCTGATGGAATCTTGGATGTCATAATAACGATCTTCGCCATACTTTTTAATCATCTTGGCTTCCCACTGTTCTTGCGAATCTTGTTTTTCATTCATCTTGTTGTTGCCAACATTTCTAAAACCAAATCTGTTGTTTGGGCCTTTGCCAGGTTTGTGTATCAGCCCCATTGGCTTAGCAGTGTGAGGCATGATAATAAAGTCAACAATGATATCTTTTATTTTCATTTTTTATTTTTTGCTTTTGTTTTTTTCTTCATTGAGTTGATGTATTTTCGATATATGGCAGCTGGTCCTGCTTTGCCTGCCGCTTTGGCTCGTTGCTCCATGGCCACTGCGGCTTGAATCTTGTGTGCATGTGATCTTCCGGATTTCCTAATTTTACTCACACTGGATCTTGCTGTGCTTTCATCTTTGAATCCAAGTCCATGAATGGTGCCTTTAGGGTCTTCATCAGTGTATAGATCAGAGTGCTTTTTGCTTTTTCTCTTTTGTCCTTTTTTGCGTGGTATACGTTTATGTTTGCTTTCGGCAAGGATTTCTATTAATCTCATTTTTTCTTCCTTCCCCTAAAGCCAGCACCAGTCAAGTATGGGCGTGAAAACCATAACTTAAACCAATCTTCAGACCCTGGCTGTATTTTATTTTTTCTTTGTATTCGTGCTTTTTCTGTGCCTGTGATGGAAATGTTTTCCTTGGGCTGATCAAAATTGTTTATTCCAGCAAGTTTTTTAAGTTCTTCTATTGTCATGATCTATCATATATTTAATCAATTCATTGGCCCATACTCTGTGTCCCTGTGTGCTAGGATGATAGTCTGTAGGACTCACATAGCATTTGTTATCTTGGCAGTATTGAAAATGACTGTATGAAGGTCGGAAAAATTTGCTAGTGTCCACACACTTCCACAGTGTTTTACTGTCTGCTGTTTCTGTGATAACATTGTTTAGGCCAAAATACATCATGTATTTTATATTGTTTGTTTTAAAATATGTTTGTAGATCAAGAATGTTTCTAAGCACAGACAGTGATTCGTGTTCTACATCATCATATCCTGGCATCACATCCAGCACATCTCTGTTGTGATATGACCTCCAAGTGGTGCTTTGCAGTTTCATTGGCTTGTATCGATCATTGGTTACATAATCAATACGGCCAGCTTGTGTCCATTCTATCAATGCAACTGTGTTTTGTTTTTGATCAGGAAAGTTTTCAAAGTGTATTTTTGTTGTAACAACTATTCTGTCGTTTCCTCTGCCACCACGTGCTAAATTTGTTAGGTTTAGATTAAAATGTTTTGCAACCATTTTGCCAACAAAAGAAGGCACATCGCCTTTTGGATTGGGTGTATTGAATGAACAACCGTTGACTAAAAGATGTTTATGCATCTAGTAATTTATTTAGAAATTGTTAACAGTAAACTTATTTAGACTTGCTTTTGCGTCTGCCTGCACAGTGAGCTCGCTGTGAAAAGCCTTTGGGATTGGAACAGTTTATGGATTTTTTGTATTTGTTGCTCCACTTCTCCAACAGTTCAACTGTGTAGAGTTGGTGTAGTTTCATTATTGGAATCTTCTAATATTCTAATAATCCAAGGTCTTGAAGCATGTCATCAACTTTGTTCATGGTTTCTTCACCTTGCCATTCGGCCATGATTTTTGTGATGTCATCCTGCATGGCTTTGCTTATTGGCATCATCTTTAACACTTGGTCATGATCCATACTATCCGCTTTGTCATCGCCAAATTTATCTTTCACTGCCGCGTATTCATTTTCTTCATAGGCATCTGACATTATGCCTGTGTCTGTCCACGCTTTGATCATGCCAAATACAAGATTATCATAATTGTTTGATTGATACTTGCTGTATTTGTATCTCCTTCCTCTTCTTCCTCAGATCGGAAGAGCCCACGCC
>Ga0181415_1000275_pt1 | contig 14396 bp, 21 predicted proteins | sample 38SPOviralmetaG_FD_130140 | JGI IMG/M metagenome (GOLD analysis project Ga0181415, IMG submission 130140) | Marine viral communities from the oligotrophic San Pedro Time Series (SPOT) site, San Pedro Channel, CA, USA - 38 SPOT_SRF_2012-12-11 | ecosystem: Environmental > Aquatic > Marine > Strait...
ACCCGCTATCGCTACGTTTGTTGTCCCCGTTGGGATTTCGATTACGTCAGCGTCAGCATCGTTTTTGATCGTGACATCGTTTGTGCTGCCTTGACCCGTGAGGATCAAGCCCTCTGCTGCTGTGTAACCTATCGCGGCATTGTCACCAGCGGCTGTATCGCCATCAGCGTTCAACGTGCCAGCGGTAAGATCACCAACAATGTCTACGTTAGTAGTGCCTGTAGGGATAGTTAGGACAGTCCCGTCAGCATCATTCTTCAACGTGACATCAGACGTTGAGCCTTGACCTGTAACAATGATGCCTTCTGCGGCGGTATAGCCCAGCGCAGCGGCATCGCCAGCAGCGGTATCCCCTGTTATGTCGGGAGAGTTCAACACGGGCGTTGTAAGCGTCTTATTCGTAAGCGTTTGCGTACCCGCAATACCAACCAATGTGTCTGTGGCGGCAGGTAACGTCAGGGTTACGTTGCCACTAAACGCACTGTGTGCAGGCGCTTGAATCTGAGCATAGTGAGCATTAGAACTTTCACAGTAGAACTTGATTGTAGACTGCGTACCGCCATTCTTGAGCGCGATGTCGCCCTGACTAATAACAACGCCGTTGGTTGATCCCCCAGCCACTGAAACATTTCCAGAGGCAGTCAGTGCCGCAACCGTTGTCGTACCTGTCAGGTCAAGGTCTACAAGAGCGTCAACGATTGCTGCGCCTGACCCAGCCCCATCTGAATAGACTGCTTTGGTCTGACCAGTGGGGATTGTGACATTCGCACCAGAGCCTTGGCTGATGATGATGCTCTGTGAGCCGCTAGTTGCGTTCTCAATGAACCACAACTTGCTGACCGTGTTCGGCCCTATAGTGATGGTGCAAGCTGAATCAAGAGTGCCAGTATATTTGAGGAAGAGACTGCGGCCCGGATCAGTAGAACCATCAGCAATGGTGGTAGTGTGAGTATCAGCATTCGTCGTAATAGCTTCCGTGCCAAAACTAAATGCCTCAGCTATCAACTCCAAATTTGTATTCGTACTGGTGCCCCACGTACCTGATTCGTCACCAGTGGAAATCTCTTTGAGCCGTAAATCGTTAACATAGGTTGCCATTTATCTTCTCCGACTTTTAGTCTTGGGCTTTTCTGAACCCTTAATAACCTTTTTTACTTTCTGAACCATTAGGCTATTTCTTGCCAATCTGGTGTTTGACTTGTGTCTACCAAGCCCCAAACATTAACGTTAGAAGCTAACCCCGTGCCCGAAACACCCGTGAGAGATACGCCTGCATCGGCACTGACCGTAACCGTTCCCGTAGAGCCTGTGCCCGAGACACCAGTAACGTCCACAAATGTAACTGTAAGGATCGAAACCGAACCAACGCTTCCAGTGCCAGCAACACCAGTAACACTAACATTCGCGATGCCTGTAACAGTAACTGCTTGAGTTGCGCCTGTGCCCGAGACACCTGTAACAGATACATCGACACCCGACCCTTCAACGACGGAAAGCGACCCGACTTGAGTTGTGCCAACAACGCCACTGATCGACGGCTCTCCATCGATAGAGATCGAAACCGTACCCACCGCGCCAGTTCCTGCCACACCCGTAACTTCAACAGGTGCTGCTTGACCCCACGGGCCTGAACCCCAAGTCTGTCTACCCCAACCGGCAACACTAGCCATTTTCTATGCGATTCTAATAATCGCATTTGATGCGTCTGCTGTAGGGAATTGGACAGTAAAATCTCCCGAACTGGAAGATTTGTCCCCGCCAAAATCTAAAATACATACAGAGGGATCGCCGGATGCAGAATCATTGAATATCATCGCGCCTCGTGCCGTGATAGTGCTAGAACTAAACGTTACGTCTGCAAAATCGGTTAGTGCTGTAGTTCCAGAAGTACTGGGGTCTACACGAGTAAGAGAGGCACCCTTTGCCGTATAACCCGTACCAGAAACCTCGTTTGACGTTGTATAGGCAGTGGTTGCTGCACCTAAACTTGCGGAACTTGTGTACAGCGCAAGGTTAAATGTGCTGCCGCCAGAGTTCTTGAAATTATGCACCGCCTCCAGAATTTCTTTCTTGAAGCTAGTACACATTGCAGTTGATATCGCCATTACAGACTCCTGATTATCTTCGCCATGTCGCCATGACCTTGTTTTTCTAATTCTGCGATAAGTGTGGTTCTGTCACTTTTTATCGCTTCTTTGATATAAAAACTCACCGTTGTTTCCACAGACTGCTTAAACGCCTCTGCTTGCTGCGCAATCAAAGGATGACAGTTTCCACCAACACTAACAATTCTATCTGATGCAGTCTTTGCCCAAAACTCGGGTTCATGCCCTTTGTCTTGAGTAGTGGCTACGATAACAGAGCCAACAGTAGCTTCCGATGAATTAAAAAAAGACATTACGCCCCCGAGCTTATGTCATATCTGTATTCGTCACGAGCACCGTAGCCTTCGCCTAATGCTTTCAAAGCGGCGACTGCTAAAGAAAAACGCTGCTCATACTGAGCAACCTCTTCCGGAACTTTTAGAAAAGTCGCGGCTTCTACCAAAGTTCCGTACAAAAGCGCGTCCGGGGCATTTTCGGAAAGCCACGTAGTGCCGCTTTCTGCGCCCGCCGTCAACGATTCGGGCCTAAACTTGTAGTGAAGTTCAAACGTATAAGCTTCATCCGGAGAGGGACCCAACAAGAACGTATCTTCATCAAACAGAGAATAGTACTTGGGTGTTCCGGTAGTAGCCGGATTTGGGGTATAGGATCGAACAAAAGACACTTGTTTCAGCAACAAATACAAATATTCGCTGTCTTTTTGTAACGCTAAACTATACGAAGCAAGGAAATCCGTGGGCATCGCAAGGTATGGAATGCCCGAAGTAGCCGTTCCTGTGACGTTTTTTCTAAAAAACGGCATCTCTACATTCTTTAAAATCCGCTCTTCCGCTTCTTTTATAAACGTAGGCAAGTCCGCAACAAACGTTGTTTCCGAGGTTTCACAGTAGTCTTGAACCGTAGATTTTAGCGTGGCTAAGGTAAAACTCATGTTATCACCACCGTAACCTGACCAATTTGTCCCGAAGCCTGCACGGGAACAAACGGGTTAATGCCGACCACGGGGACGCCTACAGAAACAACAGTCGGCTCTGTTCTATCCGGTCGAGGGTTTTTTAAAGCTTGCGGATCGTCCACACGAGGAAGCGGCAATAACTGCGGCTGCTTTGGCTCGAATTCATCAAAACCTACCAGACTGCCGTTCCATTCTTTACGCATTCGATTCAGTTTGTAACGAAAACCGGAGCGATCTGAAATACCGTAAGCGTTTTTTCCAGAAGCAAATGCCATGACTACACTCCGTATCTATAGGCAGGAGGGCTTATCTTGAAAGAAGCTCTGTCGCGATCCTCTTCCATGGCTCTAATCATTTCTTCTTCGTACACCGATTTGAGCATCCCCATCATCTGAGGATTTTTCTTCATAGACAAGTAATACGCTAACCCTGCGGCCAAACACGGGTAAAACCGGAAAGGCACGTCCACGGTGTTGGTAAACGTGTCGGCGTCATCAATGCGCGTTAACCGGTTAAACTTCACAATGTCCGTGTTATTTTCGGGGACCGGCCAAATTTTCAATACAGGGGTAATCTGCCGATCCAAGAAAAATTGATTGGGCCTGCCCGTCTGCGTCTTTGTAGGAATGTTTAAAAACTCTGACCTACTTAACCGATCTATCGCAAAATCAGTGCCATCTCGTGTCACAACAGCCGACAATATGTCGATGGTGGATTGAACATCGTTTAGGTCTTGGACTGCGGTTACCGTAGTCGTTGCCGAACTTGTTCCACCCGTGATCGTTTCGCCGTTAGTAAACGTTCCTACGGGTATGGTAGTGGCAAACGAAGTGGTGGAAGGCTTACTGGTTATGGAAGCAGTTGCTCCGCTAGTGCCTCCGGTTATCGTCTCTCCTACGGAAAAACTGCCGGACGCAGCAACCGAAAGAGTTAGCGTTCCTGCGGGATATTCACTGATACCTGACGCAACCGTGATAGACGTTTGCGCAATAGTCCACTGATTAAGACCTCTGTTGGCCCAATCAGCAAACAACAGGTTCAAAGATCGTTTCGCTGTTTTTAAGTCGTACCCGGTCCTGACCTCTAAGCCACAACGCTCAAAAGCCTCTTCTATGTACTCAGCTACATCAATCTCAAAATTTTTGCTGTTACTCGTTGTCATTGTATAGGTTATCGAATACACGGTTCACATCAAGAACGTAGTCTAGATCAGACTTCGAGTAATGTATGTGAGCCGAAGGCTTAAAATCTGGAGCGCCTGTACCCGTTTCAAACCACGCGGGGTGCGTTACACGAACCCGGTTGTTTGGTAATGCAACGATGTTACCTGTCCACTCCCCCGCATCTAAAAGTTGAAGCACATGACTTTGCTTGTGCTGTGCTGGGTCATCCGCAATTTCACTCTCAGTGTAGTCTACTGTGAAAAGGTACTTGGCGGGATACATTTCTCCGCCAATTTTTGCCATCCAAGGGCATGGCGTGGCACGATCTAAAACATAAATAGCGTGGTGGTGAGAAGAGCAGTCCCAAGGCTGTGCGTCGTGTACCGCCATAGGCTCCGGCCATTCCTCTAAGGGAACATCGGCAACCAAGGCAGTTATGGGCATTCTTGCCCACATTGCCCCGCCATGCACGGTATCTTCTTCTTCGCCGTCTGCTTCAATACCCGTAAAAATCATCTGAAAGCTCAGACATCTACAGGGCATTGTAGTTACAGCTACAGCCATGGCGTGCAAAAACTCACCATGATACGCCTCGTGGTTATGCGTAAACTCTTTTCTTACCCAGCACTTAAAGTGCGGGATATTGGATTGTAGGTAAGCCATTTTCTATTTGCTTACCTTCCCACCTTGGCGATAGCCCTTAGACTTCATTTTGGACACTTTGCCGCCATTTTTCATGCCCTTAGATTTCATAGCGCCGCCCATCTTCATGCCTTTAGACTTTACAGCGCCGCCCATCTTCATGCCTTTAGACTTCATGGCACCGCCCATGTTCATCCCCTTGGACTTCATAGCAGGGGCTTTCTTTTTTGCAGCCTTCTTTTTTGGGGCACCATTGCCCAGATTTACTACTGACATATATACCTCACAGGTACTTGGTTACTTTTCTGCGGCTTTCTAGCACAGCACCGCACCCTCTAGCGATTTCTTTGCGGACAGCGCCACCTTGTCGCATGCCCTTAACCGTGGCTTTTTTGGTGTTAGACACAACAGTCTTACCGGTTTTTCCCGCCTTTTTCTTTTTGCGTGCTGTAGCAGCACGCTCTGCTTTAGTTAAAGAACGAGCTTTAGACTCCGGCAAACAGCGATCAGGGTTCTTTTTGTCAGGAGAAGTGCCGCACTTACCGACAATGTTGCCTTCACTGTCGATGCGAACCCAATTTTGCTCTCGCCATTTCTTCAGTTCACCCATTACTTTTTCTTCTTGCTGCCTTTGGCGTAATTAGGGTCTTTGCAATACTTAGAAGCTGCCATGTTGGCATAAGCAGAGGGGTACGTATCAAATGTTCGTTTCGCCCACGCTTTACCGGCAGGGCAGATTTTACTGCCCTTGCTTTTCTTAGACGCAGCACCGCCTTTACGGTAATACGTTAGTCCTCTGGGCATGTCTCCACGGGACATTACCATGCCTTGCACGACCAATAGCGAGCCGAAAATTTATCTTTTGCCGTATCACAAGAGTGTCTGGCACGAAAGTTAGCCCGCCTTCCGGGCTGATCTTTCTTTATCGACATCTTCGGGTCACCAAACCTAACTAGCTTGATTTCGCTTCCTTTTTTAGCAAGAACCGCACTTTTTTTGGCTTTTCCCGGAGTTCGTTTGGGCTTGTTAAAGCCTGCAAACGTTTCACCCCGGTACTTTATTCGACCAGAAGGAAGTCTTTTAGCATCCTTGGTTGTTGCCATACTAAGTTTCCTTACTAAAAGTTTTTCCTCAAGTACAAGATAACTGTGTAGGTGTCTGCACTGGTGTGGCCGACGGTCGTAAATTTTACGTCGCCAGTTTTGCCCGATCCAGCATTGTTTGTGAGGCCACCAAACTTAGTGTAGTCATGATCACCGCTTTGGTTTTCACCAAGCTCAATACAAAACAAGTCCGTTGAGGCGTCCCACAAGATCTGGACTTTCATCCCAATGCATTGCCACCAAATACGTTCAATAGTAACACTCGTACACGCATCGCCATCGGCACTAGGCTGCAAAGCCGAAACATCAACCTTCGTGACGGCACTTTCACCAGAGCCGTCCGAAATGTTGGTCAGTTTCAAAACAGCGGTTTTAGGTCCATCCGCTAGCGTTTGTGAAGCTACTGTATCAGCCATAACTGCCTCCTATTACTGGTCAGCAAATGCAGGTGCAGTTGCGCTCGTAACAGTGCCGAAGATTTGATAATTAGTGGTATTCAAACCAACAATGGTTACGTCAAAGCCAGCGGGAACATTCAACTGAATGCTGCTGTTTGAGTTTCCGTCAGAAAATACTGAGCTAATTTCGTTATCACTGTCTAAGAAAGTAACACCGCCGATGTAAAAGTTAGTGTTGCCGGGAGTAACGATGATCGCATCCGTTGCATCCGCTGCACCACCTGCGTAAACAAACCTAAACACCGATCCAGCAATAGGAGCCGGAAGCGTATAGGTGTTGTCTTGCCCACCGTCTGGAACAAGAAGAATTCTTCCGCTATGAGTTGCGTTCGTAAGGGTAACATTGCCGTCAGCAAGGCTTACTGGGCCATCACCTAAAGTAGCAACCTCTGTAAACGCGCCTGTCGAAGCATTTTTGCTTACGGTTTTGAAGGTACTTTCAGATCGTACCGCACCCGAGAAAGTCGTATTCGCCATGAGTATCTCCTGTCGTGGCTAGTGTCAGGCGCGGGATGCACCTGTCAGGGATGTTTTTAGCATACACAAAAAAGAAAGGGGCAACAATGTGCCCCTTCTTTTTCACAAGCTTTTACAAGCTTATGCACCGGGAGTGCCGATAACGGATCTCCAATCGGAAACACCGAACGAGTATCGCTCACGCGCTTTAAAGCGCATGTTTCCAGTATCAAAGTCACCTTCCATCGCAGTTTTGATGGCGGTTCTTTGAAACAGCTTGAAGCCATTAGGGGCATCGGTCTTGACAAAGAACGCGTCAGTGTCTGTCAGGAAGTGGTTTACCACTGCTCCCTCGGGAAGCATACCCATAGACTTGAGTGCGTTTGTGTCGTTGTCGGCAGTGCCGGGACGCAGGTTAGAGTTCAAAACTCGCTCTGCGATAAATTGAAGTTCCTTTGGAATGATTAATTTCATTCCTCGGACAGCAATTTTCAGGCCACGCTCATCGGTAAAGCCTGCGATATCAATCAACATCTGCTCAAGAGATGTTTCGTTGAGATCGGAAGCAGTTGCCAGAACGTTCGACTGATTACCCGAAATAGACGGGTGATCTGCTGCACACAAAGCCGAGCCGTCACCGATAGGACTAGCAGTGCTGAACGCATTGTTCAGTACGCTAGCTGCACGGATCTGCTTGGTTTGTGACATAGAACGTGCCAGCGCACGAGTGTAACGTGCTGCCAACTTGTCATAGAGATTGTCTTCGATAGCTTCCTCTGTGATTGAAAAAGCCAGCGCGATTGTCTCGTGCGAATAACGTGCAGTGTATGTTTCCTGCGCGGCATCAAACGAGATAGCGCCACCTTCTGATTTCACAGGGGCAGTGCCGAAGCCAGAAAGCATTACTTCTTCTTCAAACGCTCTGTCCGAGGACTCTTCGTCAAAGATTTCAGCATGCTCTTGGTCGTAACGATCATATTCTAAGCCGAACAAAGCATTTAGGCCGGGTTCAAGCTCTTTCGCCAGTTGGGCGCGTGTAATAGGCATTGAATTTCTCCTACCCTAGATGCCAGTTGTCGTGGCAGTGGTTTGTGAATCGAAACGCGCATTCGGAGAGTTGTAGTGTGAATTAATTCTTACAACCAAGCCAATGCCTGCTGCGGCAAAATCACTGTTGGCGTCGTCATCAACGATACCCATGATTTTGAGCGGCAGAGTTGCCGTAGTTGCAATCGTAGACACACCCAACGCTGAGTTTGAGCGTCCGGTATCCGTGCTGCCCGTTCGAGCAGACGTGCCAAGGCTTGCATTAGCAAAAACAGCCGTCAGAGCCGTAGCTCGGTCGGTAATACTTGCATCTGTAGCAACTTGGAAAGTTTGCATCGGGTTATCAGCAACGAGAGCTTTGACAGGGAAGTTCGTGTCAACGCTAACGCTAGCTGAACCGGGCCAATAGTTTAAGTAGACAGGCTTCTTAGATACCGAATCCATGTACTGAATTCCCATCAACACACCTAGCGCAGCAGTTGTACCGCCCGCCGTGTCGCCTGCTTGATCAATAACACCAGCCGCAGTCGGAACTACGATGCTGTATTGAAAAATAGCGTTTGTGTTGTTAGAGGCAATTTCGTACTCGGTAATTCCGTTTGAATTTGCGGCTGCGCCGACAAGTCCAATAGGACGAAGCCCGTAAGCGGTTTCTTGATTTGCCATTATTTGCTCCTAAAAGCTTTACTTACGAGGACCACCAAAGGTTACACGGGATTGACGTTCTGGTTTGTCAATCACCATAGTCGAATGTGCATTCTCGCGAAGAACGTCCGTTTCAATGGCTTCAATCTGATCTGCATTCTTTCTTTCAAAATATTCAGTTCGTTCTGCAACCGTTTCCAACGGGATTCTTGCCAGAAGCAATCCGCCAACACCAAACACGCCTTCATATTTCCCCGATTCCACAGTAGGTGCCTCAAAATCCGGGTATTCATCGCGACGGACTAGCTCGTAGCCTTCTCGCATACGGGAAGAAATGTTAGTGCGGTCTTCAAAACCACGCACTTCAGCACGTATCCAACGATGTTTAAACCCTTCTGGCGCAGGGGGCGCGTCTAGTTTAGACGGTGGACTCCACGGTTTTCTTCTAACCTGTGTCGCCCGTGATGATTTTGCGCGGGAAGTTCTCTTGATGGCATCAATTTCATCTTGTTGATTATCAGTCATTGTCCTTCCTTAACGTATTTTGCGTACTCTTCGAGTGGCACTCCCAATCTTTTGGCAATTGTTACTTGGCTCGGGGAGAGACGAACCTTCTTGCCGCGTCCGGACGACTTGCCGCGAGATACTCCCGCAACTGATTGACCGGAACGATTATTTCTTTGTACATCTTCCCCATCAGAAAACCTGTGTGGAAATGCATCTCTCATTCGAGAATCTAGCGCATCATAGTAATCATTGCTAGAGGGGTCAAACCCTTCATCTTGAACGAGTTTTTTGTGTAAACCGAAAGCTGCAAAGGTCATTGCATCATCGGTTCCAAACCAATCATTCTTTTCTGCCCATTCTTCTGCTTTAGCATCGGGGGCAGGCACTGACGGTGCCGGTTGATATTGCGGTTGCGGCTGCTGTTGCGCGTACAACTGCTGTTGTTCTTGAGCTTCTACTTGAGCCTGACGCTGGGCTTTAGCTTGCGCGTGCTTGTCTGCGGCCAAAGTAAGTTGCGCTATTCGTTCTTGCGCAGCCATCTGACGATCTACGTCGCCCGTTTCAATAGCGGTCTTTAGCTCTTCTTTAGCGCGAGTTTGCTCTGAAACTACCCTATTACCGTATTCGGTTATGTAGTTTTGATCTAAAGATTGCAGTCTTTGCTTAACAGAGGTGTTTTCTGTCTGGATAGTTTGAGCGTAGCGAAGTGCTTCTTCTCTTTCTCGCTCCGCTTCTTTAGCTCGCTTAGTAAGCTGGTTTATACGCTTTTGAACGCTTTGGCTATACTTCTCGTGCTCATCGTCGTTAGATTCTTCTACCGCCGGTTCCGCACTTGCCTCGGTATCAGGTGTAGATTCAATCTCTACTTCCTGTGCTTCTTCCGTAAACTCAAGCTCTACTTGGCCGTCATCGGCTTCGTGAGCAGCTTTTGCTTCACTCATTTGCATGTCCCTTAATTGTGGTGAATATCAGTAGGGTCAAGGATTGTGGCTAGAATCTCGTCGTCATTTAAGATTCGTACCTCGCTGCCAAATACAGCAGCGTCTTCTCCGTTTAAACGGAACCTAGATCCGGCATAACGCGCAAAAATCACCCATTGGTTTTCTTCGCACCACCCGCCTCGCGGATATTTTTCGCCGTCTTTGTATGCATCAGGACCCAGACGAAGCACATACCCAACGTTAGTTTGAATAGCGTCTTCTTCCAAAGTCTTGGTGTTTAGTAAAATACCTCCCTTGCTCTTTCGCGGAGCGCGAAAAGGCATGATTAGAATGCGCCAACCCGTGGGCTGCGGCAGTCTTTCGATTGCAGATTTTTCAATCAAAGAAGGGTCTAGCACGCGCTCCTCTTCAGAAACGTATACCTTGGACAAGTCCAAGGTTTCTTTAACTTCAGACATCCATCATTTCCTGTTTGTCTAGCATTTCAGAAAGCTCTACGAGAACGTAATCGCATGCGCGAATCTCCCCCATACACTCCCTGTAATGTTCCATGTCTTTAATCCCGCCTTCCGACATTAGCTCGGTAATTTGGGCCTTGCGATCTAGCAGCGTCTTTCGGACATACTGCACAATATCGATACCGTCCAATCTAAGTGTCCTTAATTATCCGACGATATCTCATATTCTCGCGTCTTTGACACAGGAAATCAAATATTTAACAGCTAGTGTAGCGACCGCCTCTTTCCGCTGCGCCCATACCACGCTTCTTGCCTCGAAATATCTTGCCCTCTTCCGTATTCGGAGTGGCTTCTTCGACCAGAGTGGCGTAAGGAATGCTGCCCTGACCTTTAATCTCAGCCTTGTTTACAGGCTTGGGCGGCTCTTTTATGGGCGCGCCCATGATTTTTACTCTACCGTTCATTGATCACCTCTTTTGGACTGTTGCTTCAGCAACTCTCTTTGCATACCGGCCTCTATACGAGACGCGGTTTGGTTTTCTTGGCTTTGCAGGCGCTGTTGGAACTGAGCTTCTCGTTGAGCAAGTTTTTCTCTTTCAAACTGTAGCTCTTGCTGTTCCATCGCCATGTCGTTCTGTTCTTGCTGCGATTTAAGCTGCAATTCCTGCTGCTTCAACTGAACCAACGGATCGGGGCCTTGAGGCTGACCGGCTTGCTGGATTTGTTTACCTAGTTCCACAAGCTGCTGCGTGCCTTGCGCTACAAACTGAGCCACCATCATCTGGTACGGCTGGTTTGTCGCAGGATCTGTCAATGCCACATTTGGGTTTTGCTGCATAAACGCTTGCTCTGCCTGCTCTTCGGCCTGTAGCTGAATGTGGTTCAACAAGTGTTTTTGTATCGATAGCTGCACATTGGGCATCTGTGAGGCCATACCGCCCGTGACAAACAACAAATGCGATTGCATATGTGCCGCGTGATCTTGACCCTTAAAAGCCTGTAAACCCGTGTTTTCAAGCGTGTCGATGTTTTCTTGAGCCGGATCTTTCGGCGCAATCTCATCCGGCGTATCTGCGCGCAAGATCATGTCTGAGTTTTTAACTCCCAGCGCTTCATACACTCGGCGGTACACTTCTGGGATGTTGTGTATCTCCGGAGCCTGCATCGCCATCTGTAGCTCAGTCTGAGCCAAAGCAATCCGTTGGCTCTGAGAAAAGATGTTCGGGTCAGATACGGGAAGTACGTCTACGCGGTCGTCAAAGTCAGTAGCCTTAACCGTAGACTCCGCCCCCGGAACTTCATACGGATAAACCGGAGGCAAGCTCTCTTTCATTACACGAGCCAAGATCTTGAACTCGATCTTCATCGCGTAGTGTAACCGCTTGTGAACAGCACTCATCACACGAGTGCCCTGCTCAATCATAGCTATCGTAGTGCCGACAGCCGCGTTTGGATTAGCATCACCTACCTTCATGTCCGTGATGGTGGCGAAACGCTGCGCTGCGTCCACTACAAAGCCCAGTAGCTGGAAAAGCGTGCCATCTGGACCCTTGAACGGCAGAGGCATCAAACTGTCTCTAATCTGCCCTCCGGGCGCGTCAACGTCCCTAAATTCACCCGGCTGTAAGGGTGAATCATCGTCCCTGATCCGCAGGCCGCGAGCCTTGAAGCCCGCAGGAAGGTTAGAAAGCGTACCTGCATCAATCAATTGACGCAGTGCAGCAGTCGCGGTTCGCGATAAACCACCGATTGTGTGAATCAAACCAAGGCCGTAAAAGCCAAATCCGGGCAAAAACTTGTAATGGACAAAGTACTGAATCTTCGTAGTTAACGGGTCTTCTTCCTCGTAATTACGTCGAACAGACAATATTTTGCTGTTTTCTTCGCTGATAGTGACGATATAGGGCACTTTTATGCCGGTTTCTTCGCCATCTTCGTCTTTGTTCTCATAGCCGGGCAGGTCTAAATCCGCGTGAAACTCTAGCAAAGTGCAGTCGTAATCGATATTTGAGGCGCTAACACCGTCAATGTGGTCGATTTCATCCGAAATACTGCTGCTGCCTGCTTGTGAAGGCAGGACAGGAATGTCGCGGTAGAATCCTGCGATCTGTTGCTTACGCAGATCGTTTAACGACGTGCGCACAACGTGTGTAATACACGGGCAGGTTGCCAAATCAGACGTTTCGTAGGGCACAACCAAGTGCTCTGCGGGCACAAACTTACTAACAGGGCGACCTAACGTGTCGTCAAAGTAAACTTTCTTAAACGTACTGCCCGCCAAAGGCAGGTTAAACAGCATTTGGTCGAATTCAGGAGTGTACTCTTCCATCACGTTGGTGATGTAGTAATTCATGAAGTTCTTTACACGACTAGCCTGCTCAGACTTAGCGTGCGTCGTTGATCCAAGAACCGTGGTTCGTATAGGACCGCCCGCAGGCAGAAGCTCATTGAACGCCTGCGCTTGGAACTGAACAGCCGCCTCGGCAAGCAAAGGGTGTGTGACCCCTGTAGCGCCTCTAAAAGGCTCTGTGCGCTCTTCGTAGTTGAACCCTAAGAGTTCTAGGCCATTAGAATAAGCCTCTTCCCAATCGTGTCTGGACGCCTTGTTGGCGTCGTATTGCTCCATAAGATCGTTGGATATTTCCGCCAGTTCAGACTCCGACATGAATTCCGCTAGGTTGTCGAAAAAACCGTCTTCACGATCTTTGTTTCGCAACGGATCAAAGTCAAAGGTCACACCCCCGTCTTCGTCCTGAGTTACTTCTACACCTTCAACGCTCATCACGCCGTTGGTTTCAAGGCCATTAGGAAGAGCTTCTATCTCTACCGCAAGCATGTCTTCTTCAGAAAGGTTCATGCCCTCTCTGTCCATCAACGAAACCGGAGGTCTATCGCCATTTGCCATAATATTTTCCTAAAATGCTCCGATATTGCCGGGGTTTACATTGATGTCACCAATAAGGTCCCCCAGTGGTCCCAACCCTAGCTTTCGTCGATCTTCGTTTATTAGCCTAAGCTGCTCAACAGTATAGCCGTATTGCGCAGCTACGGCTTCTTCGCCCTGACGACTTAAATACACATTAATGTCGTTGTTTTGTGCGGCTCGTTGCGCTGCGTAATAATCTTCGACCGGGCCGTATTTTTGTTCCCATGCAAGCAAACGAGCGTTATAAATTGTCCGAGGTCCTATGCTTCCACTTCCACGAACAGGGGGAGGCTCTGGATAGAACGCCGTGCCGCCGGGGGTCGTAGTGCCGGGAACCGTAGTGCCGGGAGTTGTCCCAGTGTCTGCTCCGCCGTTATCTTCCATAACAGCGTCGGGGTCCGGTGCTTGGTAGTCTTCAACCGGACCATACATGCGTTCCCAGTTAGATAGAGCTTCTGCATAATTAGCCCGACCAAAGCTTCCGGTAGAGTACTGATCCGATCTTGGCGGTTCGGGGGGTTGCTCAGACGGAGTGCCGGGGCGACCGTAGCGAACGCTCATAAAAGGCATTGAACCCGGCATAACCTGCGGCTTGTAGATAGGCATCTGGTATTCGCCCTCAACTGCGTCAGCGAACGGGTCACCAGTGGCCGGAATGTTCATGTCACGAGTCGTTGCATACCCTTCCGTCTGCGGTGTGATTTGATCCGAAATGTCAAAATCAACGACCGCATCAGACAACATACCCGGCGCTGGTGCTGTCGGCACGGCGTATGGGTCACGGGGTTGAGAACTTGTTAAACCACGCTCGAAGTCTTCTACGCTTACGAACTGGTTGGGATCAACATTTTCTGGTGGGGAAGCACTCATCACCGGCCTTCCAAGACGATCTTTACCATACGTAAACACAAAGTTAGAATCGTCCACCTCTTCATCAAAATTGCCGGGGGTTGGTCCCACAGAAAGCGGGGTGGTAAACATAGGTTGCGT
>Ga0181415_1000278_pt1 | contig 14309 bp, 6 predicted proteins | sample 38SPOviralmetaG_FD_130140 | JGI IMG/M metagenome (GOLD analysis project Ga0181415, IMG submission 130140) | Marine viral communities from the oligotrophic San Pedro Time Series (SPOT) site, San Pedro Channel, CA, USA - 38 SPOT_SRF_2012-12-11 | ecosystem: Environmental > Aquatic > Marine > Strait...
AAGTGTAATGGGTAGTAAACCAAAGGCTCAAGAATACAAACCGAGTGAAACAGAAAAACAACAGGCAGCTCAAGCACAGGCTGATCAAGCGTTTTTTGAACAATCGTATGACCCTTTGTTAAGGCAAATGCGGGATGAATCATTAAAAACTGATACAGCTTCTACTTTACGTGGCCGTGCACAGGCGGATACTATGCAAGCAACTACAGGGAGCGGCCCTAATTTGGGTGTAGTCTCTGGTGTAGATACCACAGCCAATAGAGCCTTGGGGGCAGTTGGTAATATTTTACAAGCCAATGTGCTAGCGGGAGATGTGAAAGCTAACCAACAAGTTGGGGTGTTAGCAACTGCTAGGGGGCAAGCTGCGGATGCTGGTAGTGGCTTAGCTCAAGCAGCTAAATTAGCCAGATCGGAAGATTTAAACAGAGCTACTGCTGGTTTAAGTAGAAGTACTAATATTATGGGAAATCTTGGAAAAGTTGGTAGCATGGTTATGAAAAAAGGTTTAGACGATGGAGGGTTTTTTAGAAGGCCCCCTAACAGTTCTGGTCAAATGATTTAATTATGGATCTAAGAGATAATATTAAGGACCCCGATAAGGTCTTTGCTGATGTTTCCAAGCGTCAGTTTGATAGATATGAACGTGATTTCAAACCATTTGAAAGAGATTTAATAGCGCGTGCTCAAACCGACACTAGTCTAATAGATAGAGTTCCTGAAGATGTAGAGCAGCAACAAAGAATTGCAGAGGGTGTGAGTAGACGGAATAGAGAGAGGTTTGGTTTTGAATCTACTCAAGCTTTAGCTTCTGAAAGAGAAAGAGCTACACAAAGAGGAGAAGCCTTAAATTTAGCTGGTGGGTTAACTAACGCTAGATTAGCCCAATTAGATCAAAATCAAAAAGTTTTAGGTGATTTAATAAATATTGGACAAGGCTTGAATAGAAGTTCATTATCTGGATTAGGTGCTGCAGCTCAAAATGCAGTAGCAAGAAGAAGCCAATATGAAAGAGATAGGGTAGCTTACAAAAATGCTAGAACAAGTATGTTAACCAATATTTTAATGGCCCCTTTATCAATTTTTTCTGACATACGTTTGAAAAAAGACATTACTTTTAGCCACAAAGAAGGTAAATACAATGTTTACACTTGGGAGTGGACTGAAGAAGCTAAAGAATTAGGTGCAGGCGACCTACCTAAATATGGAGTTCTTGCACAAGAAGTAAAAGTACAAACTCCAAAAGCTGTTACTACACACGGTTCTGGTTATTATATGGTTGATTATGGAGCTTTAGATGTCTGAGTTTAAGTCCGCAAGAGATATGAATTTTTTCCAGAGAGTATTTGGAGGACGAAGGTATACCGCTCAAGAGGTAGATGCTATACAAGGTCAAGAAGCTAGTGAGTACAGCGCTACTTTTGGTACTATGCAGGGCGACTACGCTACCGCTTTACAGGACGAGACACCACCGGAAGAATGGTTAGCTAGTGGTAAAACACAAGATCAATGGGGTAAATTTAGAAATCAAGAAAAAGATAAATCACTTACTGGGTTTACAGCGAGTAAATACATCACAATATATGGTAAAGATAAGTTTTTACAAAACTTACCTGCTGATACTGCAAAAGAGACTCTTAGTACTTTCCAAGATAAAGAAACTGGGCAATTTAAATTTTTTGACCCTTTTAACAGTCCTACTTATAAAAATGAAGCTGGAGAAGAGGTAACAGATGTTAACGTAAGAACTGCTACCATGGGTGAAGATGGCACCGCTAAAATGCGTACTAACAATTTAACGGCTGATGGCAGTAATCAAAGAGATTCTGAAGATCCTGGAATAGCTTTAGATAATAGTCAGTTAGATGCTTTTTTTGAGTTAGCTAGATTAGAAAAAGCTAAAAAAAGTGGCGGAAGAATTACCGAGTCTTTAAAGAGATTAGATCAAGAGTTATTAAATGAACAAAACTTAGATATTGATGAGGCTATATTAAGTGGGGATAGAAGTGTAACGCTAAATGCAGCCGAAAAAATTGCAAATTATTTTAAAGAAAAAGGTATTTCAGTGAAAGATACTACCACTGGAGAAAGATTTTCTGCAGATGATTCTGTAACAGCAGCAGCTGATCAAGCTTCAGCTGATGCCATGCCTAATTTAGAGGGTACTCTTTCGGGTTCTACTGTTAATCCTGCAAATCCAGCGGTAGTAAAAGCAAATGAAATAGTTACCTCATATAAACGTGGGGATAACATTAACGCAGAAGATTTAGCGGATGGTTTGTCAAAAGGTTTTCAAAAAACTTTTACACGTGATTTTAATTCGAGTCAAACACGAGTGGATGCTGCTAGAACTCGTATCGCTGCATTAGAACAAAAAAGAGAAAAAGATGGGGAGTTATCTAAAGGAGATCAACAAAGATTAGCTGGTGCAGAAAAGCAACTAGAAAGAAGTTTAGATTCTCAAGAAAGATTAGTAGAAAGAGTAAAAAATAACATAGAGTCTGATGCTAAAACATATAGAGAAAGGGTTGCGGGAGACCAAAGTAAATTAACAGAAGACCTTGATCGAGTTAATTTTAACCTTACGGTTGAGTCAGTTTCACCTGCAGGTAAAGAAAAACTTCTAACAGAACAGGGAAATACGTTAAAAAAATTCTTAACTGGAAAACATCTAGATACTCCTGGTTCAGAAAAAACGGTTGTAAACCAAGTGCTTGCTTCTAAGGGAAATGATTTAAAAGCTATTCAAGGTAATGGCCCTCTTATGGAAGATTTAAAAAATTTATCTGGAGCTGAATTAAACCAAAAATACATGAATCAAGATGGTAGTTTAAATACTGAAGCTATTTATGGTAAAGAATATGAACCTGAAGTTGAAAGCATTCTTAAAAAGACTGTTTCTAATAAACAAATAGCAGATTTTGTTTCAGCAGTTAAATCAGGAGACCAAGAAAAAATAGATGCTGTAGTAGATAGTATTAACATATCAGAAGAAGACGAAAGACAACTAACATCTGTAATCACGCAATCTGCTAGTGGGGCAAACTATGCAAAGGGTGCACAAGGACCTGGAGGTAGAGGTAAAGCAAGAGCTTTTGCAATTATAGCTATGTCTACCATGGATAAGTCATCACCGGAATACAAACGACTTACAAGTGCTCCTTACTTAAGTATGATTGAAACTGGTAGATTTACTGGTGATCAATTAAATTACCAATCTAAAATTTATAATAATGCGCGTTTAGACAGAGCGATGCGAGATGTTAGCTCCCCGGTTAAAGTAGAGATTGATCAAGTTAGAGAGATGATAGTAGATTTTGGAACTGACGAAGATTCTCCTTTATATGAAAACGCACAAGCACTTTTTAAGAACGTATCTCCTCGTATTACAGCAGCAAAACAACAAGCGACAAATGCTGCTGACCAAAGGGCTGTGCTTACTTACACTATGGAAATGATGAAAAAGTTCCAACAAACTTTAGAGCCCAGCACTTTCCAAAAAATATTTTCTCTTGGGTTTGCTAGAGGGGGTAAACTAAATATGTTTGGAGAAAATATTGATATTAAACCAATTATTAAAGGTAATGAACTTATAGGGTTTCGTTCGGGATCAGCTGAGATAAAGTTGAATGATGCAGCACAAGATTATGATCCTAGATTTATAAATGCTTTAAAAGAAATAGCAATACGTAACTAATGGCCTCTTTAGCGGATATAATTTTAGGTAAATCCGAACCAGCTAAGAAACAAGAAGAAGCTGTTGCAGATAAAGTTTTTAGCAATCAAACTCCAGGTGAATACACACCTACTCAGTTAGATGAAGGTTTAAGCACTGCTCCTCAAAGTTTAGGGGGTGTTTTTGCTGAGTCTGTACGTGGCGGTGGTGCTCAACTAACAAGTGATGTTGAAAGGTTTAAAGGTCTTGGTAACATTCTGTTAGGAGACCAAGAAGCTGCGCAAAAAAACCTAGCTATAGCTGAAAGTTATGATGACTATTCTTCAGAGCTTTTAGGTCAGATCCAACCCTTTGAAGAATTCCTTGAGGAACCTACTTTTGGTGGATTTTTAACACAGGTAACAAAAGCGATAGGACAGTTTACTCCTATGGCAGTTAGCTCTGTGGCTAGTGGGTTCGGTGGTGCAGCTGCCGGTATGCTTGGTAAAGGTGGGCTCAGACTCGCCGGTAAAAAAGGTGCTGATAAACTTTACAATGACGTATTAAAAAAAGTAGGTAGAAACGAAGCACTGACGCCAGATGAAAAAGTAATTTTTGATGAAGGACTTGGTTATTTAAAATGGGCAAAACGAGGGGGTATAACAGGAGCGTTCGGTCAAGAATATGTAGTAGGTAGTTCGCAGGCTGCTTCTGAATATCAAGAAGCTGGTATAGATTTAACTGCAGCTGAAGCTGCACAATCATTTCTTTTAGGTATACCACAAGCGGTATTAGGTACTGCTTCTGAGACTATTTTCGCTCGTGCTATGTTGAAAAATGCTCTAAAAAAATCTCCTTTAGTTGCTTTAGAAAGAAAAGCACAAACCTTAGGCACTGCTAATTTAAGTAAAAATGAAAAGAAGATGTATAACCTTTTTCAAAAACTACAAAAAAATGGGGAAGGGTCTTTAACAGAAAGCCAACGTGCCGTACTAAGAAAATACAGTGGATCTAAGAAAAACCCTTTCTTTTCTACCATACAAGACGTAGGAAAAGGTTTTGTTGGTTCGGGTGCAGTTGAAGGTGTTACCGAGTTAGGCCAAGAAGGCTTAGGAGTAGCTCAAAGGTTTGCTATTGATGATGAGTATACTGCACGAGACGCAAAACTAAGATTAGCGGAAGCGGCCTTTGCTGGGTTTTTTGCTGGTGGTGCTAGAGGTGGAGCAGGAGGAGCTGCAACTTCTATTATATCGAAGACAAACAATTTAATTTCTAAAGGTGTTAACTTAAGTAATCAATCTAATCAAGATATTTTAGATGCGACAGGTACTATACAAAACACAGAACCCAAAAATAATAATCAAGTTCAAGGAGAATTGAACTTAAATAAAAACACTATATTACTTCCCGGAGTCACAAAAGATAATTACCAAGAAGTATATGCAGGTATTGATTTTGGTGATAAAGACACTGTTTTACCATATAAAGGTCAAGGAGTTGTTCTTGGTACAAAAGAAAGTTTACAAGAAGCTACTAACTACCATTCACGTAATAATGCTAAAGCTACTAACAACCAAGAGGTAACCCTAGCAGAAGAGCAAGAATACCAACAAGCTATTATCAAAGCATTAGATGGAGAAGAACTATTTGATGTAGTTGATAATCCTACTCACGTCATCACTGTAAAAGACGGTGAGGGTAATGTTGTTGCGCAGAAACAAGTGTCTCAAACTGTTGAGAACTTAGATCAAGCAGTTACACAACTTCAACAAAAATATCCAAATACTCAAGTAGAAGCGTTTGCTATAGAAGACACTAGAAACATGATAGACCCTAATGATCCAGATATCGACGCTATGGACGACCTTGAGGCAGATGATGACACTACCTTAGATGATGATCCTGACGCCCCTGTTTTTAGAAACACAAGTGAAATAGTTGATGCCGCAAGACAAGAAGCGGAAAGAACTGGAGAAGATATAAATACTGTTTTAAGTAGACTTGGTGGACAAGGACAAGGAGGGCAGTTTGGACAGCAATTAGAAGAGGCTAGAGTTACTATAGCTCCTGAATTAGTAGCAAGAACAGAGTCAGAGGGAGATACAAACCAAACATATAAATTTAGTGACCCTCTAACTTATAAAAAAACAAACTATGAACCTAGACCAGAAACAAAAGAGGGTAAAAATAAAACAGCTGATGAAGAACTAGCACGACTTAGACAAAGATATTTAGATGAGTTAGGAACAGACCAAGAAAAAACATATTGGGGAGGCGTTGAACAAGATGTTAACTCTCCTAGAATGAAAACTTTAAGTCTAAGTCTTTTAAAAGCTTACTTTGAACAGCAACCAACTAAGCCAGATATTGCAATTGTTACTACTCCATCGGACTCTGGTACTTATTCTTTAGTTACTAGAACAAACCCTAATATTGAGTTGGTGTCTATTCAGTCAGTAGAAAAAGCCGTATTAGAATCTCTATTTAAAAACAAACAAACTGGACAATCTCAAGCAACTCCTGGATTTAAAATAAAAGTTACTAATGGCAACGCTCCCACTACACTGGGATATGGGGATATGGAGTTCTTGTTTGCTAATCAAGATGTATCTGTAAACATGCATACCCTTCTATTTAGCGGTTTACAAATATTTCCTGAGATAAACCTCGAATTAAACACAGTAAGAAATCAACTTCAAGAATCAGGTTTAAATCCTTCTCAGGCTTTTGCTCAAGCTTTTGCTGGAGTAGTTCCTGATATATTGGAAGCCTATAAAGCCCAAGGTTTTGAAGTTGTGGTGCAAAAAGATTTTGGTAAACAAGGTTCTGAGTTTGTAAGTTTAGATGAATCTCCACTTACTATATATGAGGTGCCTTTACTTTATAGAAGATCTAAATCAGAACCGGGTGCGCCTACTCAATTTATGTCTTTAACAGGTATGTTAGAAGACGTAGATAATATCACTTCTGCAAAAAAATCAGCAAGAGAAAAATTTTCAGACTACACAGAAATATTAAATAATTTAAAAGAAGACCCAGAGAATAACCTTTTTGGCGAAGCTCTTGTTGAACGTGCTAAAGCACAGTATGCTCAAGAAGGTGGGGATATGAGTATATTTTTTACAACCACTAGCCCTCAAGGTATTGTTGGAAAACTAACTGAAATACAAAAACTTAACAAGAAACTTAATGACCCTAAGTTATCTGAAAAAGAGGTAGCAGCATTAGAACAAGCTATAAATACTTACAATAGAGAGATTAACCAAACATTAGGTAAAGATGATTCTAGAGTACAACAAGGGGGTCGAGATGAGTCCGTAGCTATGAGAGAGTCTACTGCTAGGGCTGGAGACCTTAGAGTAGAAGGGCCTACCGGAGTAGTGCCTGAAATGACTACGCAAATATTTGATGATAATGGTGAGTTAATAGTATTACCGCAACAACCAGCACAAGAAGGGACTTTACCTGTTACTGAGTATGAGATTGGTCAAAAAAGAGATGAATTCATTCAGACTCAAGAAAGAGTGCAAACTGATTCCGGTAATGTACCCTTAAATTTAAGAGAAGCCGAACAGCAACGTGCTGAAAGAAACTTAGAAAGAGTTAGAGCAGAAGACACTACACCTACTGCAACTGAAGCCGCACCTGAAATAGATTTATTTGAAGACACTCCAACTTTTAATCCTGCTGGTGTTGAGGTCAATCTTAATAATGTAGAAGCTGGAGTAGAGGCAAGCCCAAATGCTGCAGCTATATTTGATTTACAAGAAGGCGACAGAAAATTTACTGGTGAGAGTTTTATAGGTGAAATGAATAGAAAGTTAAAAGATTTATTTAAAATTACCAGTAAAACTTTTGTAATAACAGCTGAAGACTCAGTTAACTTAAGTCTTAAAAATCCAGATGGAAGTGAGATGCAAACTATGAATAGTGATGGTGAATCTCGTACTGTAGCTGAAGCAATTAGACAAACACAACAAGAGATGATTGCAAAAAATCACCCCGGTATGGCGCACAGATTTGCGGGTGGGCAGATAAATATAGTTATCATAAACCCTCAAGCACTGCGAGGGACCAATAAAACAGCTAATGATATTGCTTCTACTTATGTACTAGGACATGAGTTAGGCCACGTAATATTTAGAGAAGAAATGACTAGACTAGGATTAGATGCTTTTGGTCAAAGAACAGATAAGAAAGTAAGTAAGGCAGACGAAAGAACTGGTCAAATTTTATTTAAAGAATTTAAAAAAGTAGAAGATCAATATACAACTCGAGAATTCCCTTTTGAAGAATGGTACGCTGACAGAATGTCGCAGTTTTTATTGGAAGAGGGTGCGGGAACAGTTACTACTATGGAACCTTCTACACCTATGGCTCCTAGTGCTTTCAAATACTTCCAAACTCTTGCTAAAAAAATAAAACAACTTTGGCAAAGTTTTGATAGAAGGATTAGAGCAAGGTACGGAGAAGTAAACCCAGTCTTTACTGATTATGCAAATGGTGTTGTAGAAGCATACCGAAATGGTTTAACACGGGACAATATTACTGCGAGTGTAACAGAACAAGCAGATATAAGAAATTGGGTAGATAGTACTTCTGAAATGATTGGTAAAATGGTGGGTAAAAAGAATGCTACACGTTTTAATGCGTTAGCTAAAAAAATATTAAGAAGCGAGTTTGCAAAAGATGTACGTGGTTTCTTTACTTACATACTAGCCCCTGCAGATAACTATTTACGTTTAGTAAATCCTGAATTAGCTAAAGCTTTGTACTCTAGATCACAAACTACAGAAACAACTGGATTTTTTAATTACCACCCTGTTGTACAGTACAGATATACCAATGATTTTTACAAAATTTTTAATATCGAAAAAGATCCGACTACAGCTGATTTAGAAAGAATTGATAGCGTTTTAGAGGGTGCAGAACAACTTGCAGCTTTACCTCAAGAAGAAAGAGTTGCAGCAGCTGACAACCTTACTGTATTAGATAAAGATGGTAATTCTATCCAAGTAGATGGTGCAGAAGCATTAGAAGTTCTTAAGTTTTTTGATACTTTTTATGATGATTACATATTTAAAAATGAGTTAGACCCTGAAAACCCAACAGTTTTAAAAAACATGTTGTTTTTTACTAGACAATACGACATAGCTAAATTAGCTGCAGAACCCGAAGCAAGGGAAGCTTTGGCAAGGGTATTACAAAAATATAATCCTGATGATAGTTTTGAACAATCTTTAGCTTCTGTAGAAGCTATGGTAGCTAGTGCAGAAAGTTCTGATGCAATAAGACTCGAAGGTGCAGCTGATTTATCTATAGGTATGCAAAAAGATAGACAGAAAAAATTTATTAACATAACTAACAATGCTGATTTACGTAATATAGAAGGTATTGGAGATTTAATTATTCCTGCGCACCACGCAATAAGAAAATACATTGCTGAGAATGTTAAGAAAGTAGAATTTAAAAATAAAGTTACTACTACTTTAACTCAAGGTGATTTTGCAAATGGTAGAAATAATTTAGAAAAGTTTGACGTAGGTGAAAGAGTCTCTGGACCGAAAGCAGCTGAGGTTATGATTAATCGTATTGATAATCAAAGAGATAGAGGGCGTGCAAGAAAAGCTGTACAAGCCATGTTAGGAAAAGCAGGTATGAACATGCCGGGTTGGTTAAGAACTACTCAAAGTTACTTGTTAGCTTTGAATGTTATGACTTATTTAACTTTTGCTACAGTAGCCTCTTTACCAGACTTAGCTGGGCCAGTGCTTAGATCTAAAGAAATGAGTATTTTTGGTAAAGAATTTAGAACTCAAATAGCTAACTATTTTAACAATAGAAAGGAAATGGAGCAGTTTGCTCGTGATGTAGGTGTTATTGGTTTTGATTCTATATCTCAAATGTATATTAATGCTGGTGAGTTAGGGTATATGACAGAAGGTACAAAGTATTACACTCAACAATTTTTTAAATACACAGGATTAGAGTGGTATACAAACTTTACTAGAATATATGCTGCAGGTATGGGTAGACAGTTTTTAATTAAACACGCTAATGATAACTCTGTAAAATCAAAAGAATACTTAACTGAATTAGGCGTAACTGCAGAACAGATAAAAGCAGCACAAAAGTCTGGTTGGGACTTTAGTGATCCACAACATAAAATGGTACAAGATGCGGTAGCTAGATTTACTGAAGAATCAATTGTACGTCCAAATGCTGCGGAAAGACCTGCATGGGCTTCTAACCCGTACACAGCTTTGATATTCCAACTTAAATCATTCTTCTATGCGTATGGTAAAAATATCATAGGTGGTGTAATTAGAAATACCCAAAGTACATTTAATCGAGAAGGTAAGATATCTGCAGCAGCAATGCCAGCTATATTTGCCTCGACTGCACTTTTACCACTAGCGATGATTGGTATGGAACTACGAGAACTTTTAAAATACTTCCTTTCGCCTATATCCAGTGCTGTAGACTTTAATGATAGGACTGAAGCGTTTAGTTTTGATTCTAGTAAATTTAGAACAAACGATATGGGTTATGGTGAGTGGCTATTAGAGGCTTCTGACCGTTCTGGGGTGTTCGGGGCATACACGATGTTATTCCCTATGTTTGAAGCAGGCAGATTTGGTGATGAGTTCTACACAAGTTTATTAGGCCCAACAGCACAGAGATTTGAAGATTTAGTAAAAGGTGATGTGCAGGCTAAGGATTTTATGCCGGGTTTTGCGAGCGTATACTAATAATATATAATGAGGTAAATTATGGCTTATTCATCAACAATTAAATTAGTAGTAGGTGATACTCTACCTGAGTTGAACTTTACACTAAAAGACAGTAATACCGCAGCTGCAGGTAAAACTCTAGATGCAGAAGACAGTACTACTTGGGCAGCAGTAGACTTATCTGGTAGTACCGTGCGTTTTAGAATACGTGAAGTAGGATCTACTTCTGTGTTAAGTACAATTACCGGTACGATTACAAGTGCTGCAAATGGACAAGTTACCGTAGCTTTTCCTAATTCTACATGGACAACTGCGGGTACTTTTGAGGGTGAAATAGAACACACAACCAGTGGTGGTGGTGTGCAAACAGTACAAGATTTAATAAAATTCCAAGTGCGTGATGACTTTGATTAATGGCATTACGAGCAATATTATCTCATTCTAAGCTACGCGCTGTTGTAGATACTGACTCGTTAGAGCAGGTTACAGTATTTGCAAACATCAAAGCTCTAACTAGTTTCATTAAGTTAAATTATGGTTTAGATTTTGTTAACTTATCGGCAGCTAATATTCTATTAGACGCTGATTCTAAAAACTTATATTTTGCTCCCGGATATCAAGATGATAAGGCTTTGACCTTAGTTATAAGTGAAAATCAAGTATACAATTTAGGTAAGGCGCTCTCCGATACCCCTACTTTAAGCGAATCACATGCAGCTTCTATAGGTAAAGCTTTATCAGATTCTCCTATAATTAGTGAGGCTTTTTCTAGAATAGTCACTTATAGTAGAGACTTTAGTGATACTCCCACCATTAGTGAATCTCTAGCTTCTTTGTTTAGTAAAGCTTTGTCAGAAACAACAGCTATATCAGAAAGTGAAGCAAAAGCTGTAGGTAAAACTGTAAATGACAGTCAGCCTAGCGATCAGACCTTTACCGTAACTGTAGTAAGCACTGGAAGTGGTAATAAATATTATATAGATGGTGTACAACAGGCAACCTTATCCCTTATTGCAGGTGCCACTTACAGATTTGACCAATCTGATTCTAGTAATTCAGGTCACCCGTTACGTCTTTCTACTACTTCTAATGGTACTCACGGTGGAGGTTCTGAACATACCGCGGATCCCAATGTAACGTACAACGGTACTCCGGGACAGGCAGGTGCTTACACTGAAGTAGATCTTGATATTTTTACAGAGTCTATGGCTAGCACATTCTTTTATTACTGTAGCATCCACTCAGGAATGGGCGGGCAAATTAATGTTACTACTACGGGAGATATAAGTATGTCGGAGTCTTTAGCTCGACAAGTGTCTTTTGTTAGAGCTTTATCTGATGCTTATACTTTAGATGATACTGCTAGTGCTAGTGACGAACTGCAAACTGATACAAATATGCAGAAAGGTAACGTGTTTTCTGTCTCAGATGCACCAGTTTTGAGCACTGAACCTGCGTTAAGTGATACTCAAGCTATAGCAGAACAAGCCGCATTGACTGTAGCTAAAGCACTTGCAGATAATTTAACCATGTCTGAGGCTACTTTAGTGGGTTCTGGAGCGATTCTTTCAGATACACCTTCTTTAGCAGAGGCGATTCAATCTCTAAACTCTTCCAAATCGCTTTCTGATAGTGCTACAATATCCGAATCGCTGAGTATTCTATTTGTCTCTGGGGCTTCTAGTGTATTGAATACGGCAGCTTTAAACACAAGCGTATTAAACTAACGGAGCAAACGCATGATAAATGATGGCTTAAATTTAAAAGGTAAATTAGCAATATCCTTAAATGGTCAGGTCGTAAAAGAAGTAGATAATATAGTAGTTACTACAGGTAAGAACTATGTCGCTTCTCGTATGAAAGATGCTACCGCTACAGCCATGTCTCACATGGCTATTGGTTCTGGTACTACTAACCCCGCTGCTGGTGATACTGCACTAGAAACTGAACTTGGAAGAGTTGCTCTTACAAGCACAGCCGTTTCTAATGCTGTTGTAACTTACACCGCTACTTTTGCAGCGGGTACAGGTACTGGAGCAGTTACAGAAGCAGGTATTTTAAATGCCTCTTCTAGTGGTACTTTACTTTGTCGTACAGAATTTTCTGTAGTAAACAAAGGTTCAGCAGACTCTATGACAATTACTTGGACAGTTACAGTCAGCTAATTAAGAGGACTTAATTGTGACAGGACTTGTTTTTAAGAACAATGCCAAAACTACACTATCAAGTGCGGTTAATAATTCTACTACTACGATTCCAGTAACGGAAGGTAGTGTTTTTCCAGCTTGTAATTTAGGTAGTTCTGGTACTTTTTTCTTTGTCACGCTTGATGACGATACCAACAATGAGATAGTAAAAGTTACGGTATCGTCTGGTAGTTCAGGCAATCAAAACCTAACTGTAGTGAGGGCCCAAGAAGGTACTTCTGCAACAGCTTTTGATTCAGGCGATAAAGTTGAATTAAGAATGACAGCTGGGATGGTTGATACTTTCAACCTTTCCGGATCTGATATATCTCTTGATTCTTCTAATAATAGAATGGGATTTGGTGATACAACTCCCGAAGTATCTCTTGATTTAGGTTCAAAAACAGATTCTTTACATGTTCCAGTAGGAACAACCGCACAAAGACCGGGATCTCCGGAAGCAGGTTATCTTAGATACAACTCAACAACGGGTAAGTTTGAAGGTTATACAAACGCTTGGGGTGATTTAGCAGGTGGTTCAGATTTTCTTGTAACCAATACTTTTACAACTGCAAATGCTTCTACTACTGCATTTACCATTTCCAACGCAGTACAAGATGAAAAACAATTACTAGTTTTTATAGACGGGGTATTCCAAGCACATAATTCTTACAGTGTCTCGGGCACGACTGTTACACTAAGTACAGCTCCAGCATCTGGTAGAGAAGTAACAATATATTCTGCTCTAAGTAATTTACAAGGAGCAAACATGGTTAAAGCAACCATGACTGGAGATAACAGTGACACTACTTTAAATTTGGGTGTTACTCCTGTAAGCGAAAATAACGTACAAGTTTACTTTGATGGTGTTTATCAAAACAAAGATAGTTTTTCTATCTCTGGTCAAACTCTTACCTTTGGTGTTGCTCCGCCAACTGGTGTAGCAGTAGAAGCTATTACACATACTATTTTAGATGTTAGTGCTGCAGCTTCTAGTGTTTTGATAGATGAGTTTACTGGAGATGGTTCAGATGTTACTTTCACATTATCAGCAGCACCAGCAAACGAAAACAATACACAAGTATATGTTGGGGGTGTTTACCAAGAAAAATCTACCTATAGTGTTAGTGGCACAACTTTAACTTTTTCTGAAGCGCCAGCTAATACTGTATCTATCGAAGTAGTATCAGTTGCTGTAGGACAAATAAACTCTGCTATACAGCTATCAGATGCTGATGGTGATACCAAAGTTCAGGTAGAGGAAAGCTCAGACGAGGATAAAATCAGATTTGATACTTCTGGTTCTGAACGTATGGTTATTGATAATTTAGGTAATGTTGGTATTGGTACTACCAGTCCTTCAATGAAAGTAAATATATCTCATGGCGACCAAGACGGATTGAGATTTAATTGTGCAAACACAGCAGAAACCTTTATAGATTTTGGAGATACAGATGACAATGATGTAGGTCAAATTAGTTATGACCATGCTGATAATCACATGGCATTTAACACAAATGCAGCAGAAAGAATAAGAATTGATTCTTCTGGAAATGTTGGTATTGGAATCACATCACCACAAGGCTCTTTTAATAAAACAGGTACGTTAGATGTAAATGGAGTAATTATTTCAAGAGGTGCATTACAAGCTCATCAAACAAATGCTGTTGCTTTAGAAAACTATAATAATGTAAGTAGATTAAGAGCGTATGGTGCTAATGCAGGAGACGGCATATT
>Ga0181415_1000280_pt1 | contig 14261 bp, 8 predicted proteins | sample 38SPOviralmetaG_FD_130140 | JGI IMG/M metagenome (GOLD analysis project Ga0181415, IMG submission 130140) | Marine viral communities from the oligotrophic San Pedro Time Series (SPOT) site, San Pedro Channel, CA, USA - 38 SPOT_SRF_2012-12-11 | ecosystem: Environmental > Aquatic > Marine > Strait...
ACCACCACTTGCCAGACCAGCCGTGGCAATGTTTGTGACCGTGCCGCCGCTGCCGGGAACAATGTTTGCAAACGTGATTGCGGTAGTGTCCAGCGTGCCGCCCGTGTTCGATGTGCAATGGAATAGCAGGTCAGCGTTCGCGCTGCCTTCTTCTACGTGGATCAGCGCACCGCAATGCTCGTCGTAACTGTCATATAGATCATCACGCGCTGGGCTGGCACCGACGACATAAATTCCATTTTGATGTGCAGTACTTTGGTTTTTTACGAGCACCTTATTTCCCGCTGACAGCGATATACCATCTAGCGTATCTCCAGCGTTCAGTGCTGTGGCGATGGTGATGTTGCCAGTCGTAGCAACCCGCACCGTGCTGCGCTTGGCAAGACCAGCCAACAGCCCATCGACGTACTGCTTCGTGGCAATATGTAAGGCCGATGTCGGATCGCCAGCCATCGTAGACGTGGCAACCATGCTGCTGTAGGTGCCGCCCGTTATGGTCTTGCCGGTAAACGTAACAGCAGACGGGATGCTGACAGTCGGGTTGCCGGACACGCCGTCGCCGTTTGCCAGGGTAATCTCGTTACTTGTCCCGGTGATCGTGCGCGGCTCCGCAGCACCGCTGCCAGCGTGCGCGATAAGGCCGTTGCTTTCCGTTGCAAGCAGGTTGGTGAACACTTGGGCGGGTGTCTGAAACTCGTAGGCTGTTTCGCCGGAATTGACGCGGATCATTTTGCCGCCAGCAGATGACAGGCTGGTTGGCAGTATGATTGTGTCTACGACTGCCAGCGTGTTGCCATCAGAGCTAAAACCCAAAGCCTTTGATGCGCGAGCGGATGCGGCGTCGGTAAATTCGGGCGTGGTTATAGCATTCGTCTTTGAGACCTTAAAGGATCGCTGCACTTCTTCGTCCAGCTCCTGGACAATGTGTGTCAGCCGATCAAGAGCCTCTTCGTGGCTGTTCGCCGGGAAACTATCGTTTTCCAGGTAATCCGTGTTTTGCGTCAGCCCAGTGTCACGCAACAGCACAACCGTCTCGCCTGACGCTGGCGCAGTAACGAACGTAACAGTGCCACCGCTTGCAGCGCCCACACCGGTGACCGCATAGTTGGTCGAACCAGTGCCTGCGCTTCTGAGCGTCTCTACGCCTGTGCTAGCGCGTATAAAGACCTTCAGCTCGGAGCTTGCAAAGATCTTAAAGTTGTACGCGAAAGCAGTGGTGCTTCCGTTGCCGGAGTAAGAGTTTTTGAGTGTGGTTGAGCTGACTGTCATCTGATCACCTGACTGCTATTAGGCGTTGCTAGTAAATCCTCGTAGGCCATTCGGACGTCGTCGTACTTCTCCATCCCGATAACCACGTTGAACCCTTCGTTGAAAAATTCTTTTTCCAATTTAATGATTTCGTTGCGCTGCTTTTCTGGATCGTTTGCCAGCGCGTTGTAGCGTGGCGACCGCACCAACCAGTCGAGCGCGTCTCGGAACTTGCGCGCCTCGCCGCCCTTGACCACCAGCACCTCGTTCTTTGAGGCGTCCATCCAGTCTGACTGGAATGCTTGGTCGAATTGCATTCCGTTCTTTCCGGTCACCCGGTCGCGGAGCGGTGCGCCAAGACGAATATGCTCGGACATCGCCAGTGTCAGCTGCTCGCCCTGTTTGATGCGGAACGGGCTGATCAGGTTGTAGGTCGCCAGGACCGGATTAACGTCGAACCGGGCATTGTAATCTTGCTCGCGGCCCATCACGTCAAAGTACTTTGCCATTGCGTCCTGATCACCAAACACGGAATAAGGTCGCAGCTGCTGGCGATATTCTTGGAGATATTTTCCGAAATCAGACGGCTCGTCGAAACCAATTGGTCCTTTCAAAGTGCCGATCATTTCCGTTCGCTGCGTGCCGTCCGGGTGCAGCTCCATCTGCGCTACATCTTCAGCCGTGTAGTATTGATAATCTGCGCTTGGGCGTCGTTTTGTTGGATCTGCAAACCGCTCGATGTTTCTCACGGCGCTGCTATACGGCAGCAGATTGCCCAGCGGTGAATTGAACAGGAACGAGTAGTCGTCATACATCGTGCTTTTTACAATGCTCGCAATGGTCTGCAGCATCGGCATGTCACCTATATATTGAGCAACAGACCCGATCGCAGCTGACGCATAGTTGGTAGCAGCCTCTTGATCATTGGTACGCCGCATCATCTCGGCCGTGTTGGCAGCAGTGCCCAGGATCATTGAGACCGGTTCCAGCCCGGCGTAGCTCACGTAGGTGACAGGCCCGTTGTATGCGCCCGTCATTGGATTGTAGAGCGGCAACGCATCACCGTTTGCGTCGTTCGGCCAGCCGTTTCCCTTCATAACAAACGAATAGGGTTGCCACTTCGGCGGCAGCTTGCGGCGTTGGTTCGCGTCCTGTGGCATAGCGCCAGTGAAGTGCCCCTCCATCGCCAAGTTGTGCATCGTGTACATCACGCCAGTGCTGAGACTAACGCGCGCCATGATACGGTTGCGTGCCGCCGGGTTTTTAAATGCTATCTCACCGTCGTCGCGACGAAACAGATTCGCTAGGCCGATCGGGGTCCGCTCCAGATACCGCAAAATGGTGTTTGTCGGTGCGGTGGTAAACGGCGTTAACATCTTGCCAATAATCGGTATGTGCTGCTGCAGAAACCGCGTCACTTTGCGAATGTCTACCTCTGCACCTGGCAACGCGGCCTTCGACAAATCAGACGTCATCGTGTCAAGCTGACCGCTGTCTATTATCGCCTCCTGAGACGCGCGCGGATCAAGAAACGTCAACCCGGCCTGGTCCAGCGCAGCCTCGTAGCTTTCACCGCGCTCGCGCGCCCTGGCTGCATTATGATAAGCCTGTGACGCTAACTCCCCCCGTTGTGACATCACCTTCCAAAAACTGTCTGCGCCCATCAACGCGCGACCAGGTGCCGTAATCACTTTACCTAACACGTCGGTAGAAGCGGCGAGGTGATGGTTGTTCATGCCACGCTGCAGGATTTGCACCCTGCTGTTTGCAAACGCTTCAGAGCTAATTGCGTTGTGCTGCGCCAGCTCGACCTTGTTCATCAGGTCAGGCGACTCGCCGCGCTTCATTGCCTCGCCTGCAACGATCAGCGCTTCCTTCAGAGAATGCACCTGTCCAAACATTCGTGCGAGGGATTGCCCGATGTACACTTCCTGGTCTGCTACCTCGCCGCCAAATGCGCGTCGTACGCCGCGATCGACCGTCCCGGTCAGCCCGGCAAACAGTTCTTCAACATTCCGCAACACCATAAACATAGGGGTCGCAAAGAAGTTTTTGATGTGCGTCGGAAACCAGCTCAGCAGACCGTTGACGTAGACCTCGTTGATCACGTCCATCGTCAGTGCCCCGGCACCCTTTTGCACAAATCTATTCATTGCAGCGTTTGGATTTTTACCCGCTGCTGCTGCCACCGCTCGCGAGTTCAACAAACTTTCGGCCAAATTAACTGCGCCCTGGGCAGACCCGCTTTCTCCCAGCAACGTGTCCGCAAACTCTGCACGCAGCTCTGGCGTGCGCGCGGATACGGGAATGTTAAAAGCGTTAAACGCTCGCGCAATTTCTGTCTGAGCTGCTGCTGCCTGCTGCTGTATTCCAGCGTGCAATGACATCTGACGACGAAACGAGACTAGGAACTCTGGATCACGGTTACCGCGCCTAATCTCTGTCGCCATCGACACCAGCCGATCTCCGGACTTTTGCAACAAAATACGAGCAGCAGTCATTTGCGCTGCGTTCAGCACACGGCCCGGTCCACCGGCTAACAGATCGCGGGTCAGGCTCAGCTCGTCCTGCAAAAGTTTAGCTGCTTCTGCTTCTGTTTCTTTTTGCGTAACGACACCACGTTTCGCCTGGTCCGTTTCGCCAACAAAACGCTCAGAGAAAAAGTTGATTGTCGCTTTAACGTCTTCGGACGAGTTCATGCGGTCAAAGTTGAAATCGATGCCCTGACCAGCGTCGGTAACATCGTCAGTCATGCGAATGAAATCACCGCCATCAATCTCTGTCGCGGCACCAGTCGCACCAGGCTCCGTTGAGCCAGCGCGCAGCGACATATCCGGCTCTGCGTAGTTCAGCTGTCTTTTTGCATCGAGCTTAACCGTAGCGTCACCAGGCTGCGCTGCGTCCAATGCCTCGCGTGCGCCCTCAACAACAGGATCTGGCGGCGTCGGATTGATCAGCTCATCAACGCGGCCACCGGCTTCCTCAAATTGTTGCTGGCCTTCGGGGCTAAGCATCTGCGGCGCTGCCTGCTGTTGCTGCTGCGCATAGGCGTCCATTTCCGCGCCGCGGGCTTGGGTCGCGCCTTCAGTGATCGGCACGTCTACTTTGTTCTTACCAATCATCTCAAGGATGGCAGGAAGGATTGCTTTGAAATTACCAGCAACCTGCACGCCAGGTTCCTGCGATGTGTCCGCTGGACCTAATACGCCGCCTGTTTGGCTCGCTTCCATCGCCTGTTCGTCAGGTGTCGCCATGCCAATTTCCCATAAAAAAAGGCGCTCAAAAGAGCGCCTCTGTGCGTTTATGCCTGGTAGATCAGGCGGTGCTAGTTTGCGGCTTTTTGACCGCGCCGGTTACGTACAAGTCTTCGGCGGATTGTCCGCTACTTGCCGCCGCTATCTGGCGGCGCAGTTGTTTCACCACGAAGCTGTCCTCGCCGCGTTTGGCTATCTGCCGTTTCAGAACTTCCTCTAAGGTACTCATCGTATGTCACTCCTTCTGACATCCAGTCAGTATCGGTCGCGCGTCGGAAAACCTTGGTATCATAATGCACAAGGTCAGCAGCTGCAATATCGGCACGCACAGCCATTTCTTCAACAACTTCTTCAAATAAATCTTCTTGCGCCGCAACTTTTGCTGCGTGCGCCGCTTTTGTGTAGCCGTCATCAAAAGCAGGCACGTACTGAAACCGGATACCAACCAGCCCTGCAACAGCCTCTTCGGTTTGCGCTGCTTGTACGTCTACGCGGTCGCCCTGCCTAGCGTCAGTGATAAATGTGAAGCCATCGACGCCCTTTTCTCGCAGAAGCGCCGTTATCTGCTGCGCCACGTCCACACCCTCACGGCGGCGGAAGTATATCTCGACACCAGGCACACTTGTCTCTGTTGGCGCACGCAGCACCTTAGATACGAACACGGCATCTTGGTCGTATTTGACGCCAGCCTCGACAACGGCGCGCGTTAATGCTGACGGGTTATGATTGGACCGCGTAACAATTTCAGCATTAAGCGCACGCTCCGCTTCGCCAGCAAACTCGCCGTAAGTGTTGTTGGCTTGAAACGCTACCACAGTGTTATCGTTTTGAAGCGGAGCTGTAATTTCTGACGCTAGCTCTGCCTGGTCAATGTTTGTGGGACGTTGTCCCGGCCGCTCGCGCGCAACCCCAACTACGGTGCGATCCAGAGGCGCTGCCATTTCTTGGACCTGCCCAGCAGCTGCTTGCGCCTGTTCGTCAAACGCCTGGCGCGCGTCATCAACGCGAATTTGATATTCCGCGTCAGTTTCTTTTTTGCGTTGCTTCGGCGGTGTAAATGTCGCGGAAGCTGCGCGACGTGCCGCCGTCATTGCTTCTGGATCGGCGGCACCAGCAAGGCTGCTCTCAAAGTCGAGCGAGCCGCCTTCGCCTGCCTTGGATGTCCAGCCGTTTTTTGTCCACTTTTCTTTTTCTAGGAACCACACCATCGCCTGCAGATCGTCTGGACCGAGATCGCCCAGGCTTGGGTCGTATTCTTTCACCACGTTTGATTTGTTAATGATGTTTGCCGCGTCTGCAAAGACATCCTGACCAAACGCAAACTCGCTGCCAATTTTAGGGTTTTCAAGTGTGGAGCCGGTGAGATGTTTACCCGCGACATTCTTTTCCGCTGGTGGTGGCAGGCGTGTCATACCTGACGCGGCACGCAGATAACGCGCTGCCCACACGTCAATCGTAGCATCCGTGCCAAACCCAATGAGATTGCCGGTGAAGTTTACGGTCTTAGGCGCGGACCCTACTTTAATTTGTCTAAACATATCGAGCAGCGCGCTCGTAGCAGCTGGGCTGTTTGTATTAAACAAGGCACCTGCAGCCGATCGGATCAGTGGAAACTCACCCGCTTTATCCATCTGCATCAGCAGCTTTGGGTTAACAGTTTCGCCAGCATCAACACGCGCCTGGTAGGCTGCAATCTCTCGATCATATTGTCCACGCGAAAACCTACGCAGTATCTCAACAGCGTTGCGATAGTTCTGCTCGACGCCTGTTTGTGCAGACGTCGCACCCAACAGGTCTGCGAACACGTCTGACATGCCACCGAACTCCGCACGGAGCCGAGAGCGCATGTCGCGATACCAGCGAGCCTGGCGCACGATTTCCTGCGCTGCTTCGTCACCGCCGCGCGCACGCTCTACAACGGCATTTACGTCGTTGACCATTTTGTTGGACAGGTTGCTTCGATGCTGCTCGACCGACACTTTTTGTGCTGGCTTATGGAAGGCATAGGCAGGTTGTCTGAACCGAATGTCTTTTAGCTTGCCAGCTTTATTTTTTATGATGCCGGTCGCTTCCATCGGCTCCCACCCCTCAGACGGTGGGAACTGTAACTTGATGCGCGCAGCTTCCTGCTTTGCCTCAGCGGCCAGCTTTTTATCGCCACCAGCTGCATCAAGCAGCGCGGCGTTTTCCTTGCGCGTAAACGCCCGTAGGATCGCCGTCAGTGGCCCTGCTTCCGCCTCGTCACTAGCGACCGCCGTCGCTGCTGTTCCGGCCACCAGCGTCTTCCAAGGCACCTTACGGGCGTATTTCGCCACAAGCGTGATTAGGCCATCTGTAAGGCCACCAGCTACAAAACCATCCAATGTATTTTTTGCCCGTCGCACTGCCCCGGAGTCGGTTTCGTATTTAGTAACGACAGCGAATATGTTGCGCGCGATGCTGGGACGTTCTTTTAGATCAATCTGCCCCAGGTCTTCTGCAAGACCACCAAACCCAGTCTGCTCATCTGTACCGCCTTGGATAAAATCGGTTATGCCACCCCACGCCATGCCACGCCATATCGGATTTTGCAGGCCGATAAACCGCACCAGCTGAACCGGCCCCGTGACAGCACCAGACGCAAAGCGGGTCAACTCCTGCACCAGCTCCTGTACTAGTTCGTTTTGCGGTTTTTCCTCGATGTAGCCTCGAAAGGTTTCATCAGCGTCAGACATGCCAGGGATGTTTTCGACCATCCAATTTCCGACACTTTCCAAACCAGCTTTAATAGATGCGCTGCCACCGACCGGGTCTTGTATATTAGCGTTTGCATCAACGCCCATTGCCTCTGCAAACATTTGCTGCGGCAGTGTTAAATAGTTGATTGCTTTCGTTGCGGCGTCAACCGGCGCTCCCAAAACGTCAGCGCCAATATCCCTAACATCTTGCAGCATCTTTACGACGCCTCGCCCGCTGCCACGAAGAATGTCTTCACCGATCGACCCCGTCTGTTCTGGCGTAGGCTCTGGCGTAGGCTCTGGCCGTTTGATGCTGCCGGTAATGTAGGTATCGTCTTGGAGCGGCACCGCAACATTGCCGACCATGCCAAACTGTTTGCCCTGGTCCGTAACCGTCTCATCGAAGTCGCTGACGTTGAACGTCATCTGCGCCAGGCTCTCGGCCTCGGCGTAATCGTCAATAATTTGATCAAATGGGTCCATGCTACTGCCCACCTCTCGCCATCAGAATGGCTCCTTGAAGCTGATACAACTGCGTGCGAAATAATTTCTGGTTCGAACCAGGGTTGGCAGCTAACTGCTGACGTATCTGCTCAAGCACTTGATCTAAGTTGGTCCGTTTTGGCTGTTCAACACCGAACGGAACGCCGGATCGTGTGACTTTCAGATTTCCATACGTCGCTTCAATGTTTTCAAACGCAATATCCATTTTGCGTGCTTTATATGCAGGCTCGTATTCCGCGATGAGCCGTTCCGTTTCTTGCTCTATTTCTTTGGGGCCAGCGCTTCGGTTTTGGCGCTGCCATTTACCCAAGTCATTCATCACCGCGCTATAAGCGCTTGATGACAAACGTCTTAAGTGCGGATCATCAATGATGTTAACTTCGAAGAACTGGAACCTTGTACGCGCAGTTGATTTTGCTGCGCTCAGCGCATCTCCCCGATCGCGATCTGCTTCTGCAGACAGCTCTTTAAACTGCCCTGCATCGAGCGATACCGCGTTTTCATTTAGCTCAGTAAGAGATAACGCATCGCGAGCAGCCAACGTCTTCAACCGCGTATACACGTTCGGATCGCCTTGCCCATCTTCAGAAATTAAACGATCTGGCGCATCGCCGAGACCCAGCATCAGCTCCGCGTTTTTGCGCTCCTGTCGGCTCTTGTACAGATTAAATCGGACCATTTTTTCGTGCGCAAATTCTGCTCGCGCAACGCTCTCCGGGTCTTTCCGGTCAACGCTGAAAATTATCTGCCTGGTTTGCTCTGTGTCTGCTTTGATTTTGTCGGCTTTCCGCTTTTCGTCGCGCGCCGCTCGCCGATCGATGCGATCCGCATTCTGCAGCAGCTTTTCTTTGATCTTTGCCTTGTCCTTATTGGACACAGCGGTGTCGAGTTCAGCCAACACCGCATCAGTGTTGCGGCCAGCCATCCAGTCTTCGACCACGTCATGTGGATTTTTGCCAGCAGCGACCGCGGCGTCCATTTGGTTGTTGAGAATGCCTGACGTGATGTCTGCAAAGGATTCGCGCATTTTCTCTGCGGCTTTGTCCGCGCCAATCACTGGCGCTGCGTTTTCCAGTGTTCTGCGCAGCTCAGCAATTTCGTACATACGCTGTATTGCTGAGGAACCCAGATCCGCAGCGTTGCGCTGATGATTAAATACGGTGTTGTTCGTTGCGGCTGTTGCTTGGTCGATAATTTTAGCGTTTGCCAGGCGGCTGAATTTCAGAGCCTGCTTTGTCTGCGAACTTGCTGCCAGCGAGCCAAAAGATTTCCGACCTAGCGTGTTCGACAAGCCCTTGTTGTATTTCGACTGCAACTCTTTAGACCGGCGCGTGAACTCACTCTCTGCTTTGACCATGTCTTTTTTAAGGAGCAGCTCCTCCTCTAGGTTTTGCAGATCCATCTGGTAATCCGCGTTTGCCTGTGCGGCTTCGGTCTCGGACGCCGCCAATATTTTCTTGTAGGCAAAGTCCGCAAACTGAGACGCGGTCTGCGTCAACTGCCTGCCGCTCTGGATGGTTTGCTGCGCAGTCGCTGTCATGGCGGCCTCACTGAGCTGCACATTAAGCATTTGACCACTGCCCTGGCGCGGCCGGGCAGTCTTCTGACGGTAAGTAGGTATTTTCATGCGATGCCCTAGAAGCCCCCACCCTGCCAAGTGTTGCCCATTTGCGGCACACCAGAACTTAATCCCATCCCGCCCAATCCGCCGCTGATGGTCCCACTTGGAAGGGCTTGGCTAATTCGATAGCCGCCCATCGCTGCAGAGGTGACTGCAGAGAACATCGCTGATCGAGCTTGCATATTGTAAGCCTGTTGTTTTTGCCGCCCTTCCAGAAGCGTCAGCTGTCCTTGAAGTCTTGCCGACCGTGCTTTCTCTTCCATTCGACCGGCGTCGGTCTGCGCTAACAGAGCTATCGTCTTTTTCTCTTCATCTGCTTCCGCTGCGCTTTCTGCTAAAACCTTCAAAGGCGTGCCAGACATGACGACGCCTGATTTGCGGAACCGCGTTGCCGCTGCGGCTTGCATTGCGCGGAAATCTTTCGAGAACTGCGCAACCTCATAATCACCGCGCTGTTTACGATAACGAGCCTCGTTTTCCGCGACTTTCGCGTTGCGCTCGCTAATCGACGCATTGTACTCAGCAGTAGTACGAGCAGCCTTGCCAGCCGCTTTTGCGCCCCCCGCCTGCATCACGCTGCCGCCAACAGAGGCCACGGTGCCGCCAATCAATAACGCTGTCTCTAGGCCCATTCGTCATCCTTCCTAGTCCATGCCCATCTGTCGTAATCAACTCGGCGCTGATCGTATGCGAGCATTTGTCCTTCGTGTTTCATGCCAAGAAACCGTGCCCAGCGTATAAGCATCGGCTGATCACTCCGCATAACAGCCTGCACGCGATGCAGCTGCTCCGTTTCAATTTTCTCAAACAAACCCTGGCGCACCAATCGGCCAATAGTGACCGGGTGCCGATCGACGCGATCACTTGCCAGCAGCCAGGCTTCCGCAACGCCAGGCCATAACGGCATCAATCCAGCTGCAGCAACTAGCCAACCGTTATCGACTGCGGAGAACGACAGCCCGTTGCTTGCTGCCAGCTCGTAGTGCGCTGCCAAATCTGTGCTTGGTCGTTCTGTCTCGATCTTCAACGGGCCATTTGCCAGCTCAACAGCGTGCGCTGGATCAAATGGGATAACCTTCACTGATCAAAAGTATGAAGCGTTGCGTAGACAGCAAGAACAGTCATTGGCAGTGGCTGATCCTGTCGCACTACTAGCTGCCCATCACTGTCGAACTCGCCGTCAAACTCAATTTCTTTGTCGCCCGTAAACAGCGCGATCGGCTCATCCATTTTATCGGCAGACGATCGAAACGGAACGATATCAAGATTGGACACGTCCTTGCCTACCTGCAGCCCGACCGTGTTAAGCAGGCGCACCACAATCTCATTTATGCGTTTAATCTTGCCCTGGGCAGTACCCTGCTGACTGCCGCCTTCGACCCGCAATGTTTTGAGCGTTGAGTTATAGGACAGACCGGCGTGCGCCTTGGTAACATAACGATCCAACGTCACCGCACCCGAAGACACTGTTTTATTAGGATGCGTCGCACCGTCGCCCAATATGCTGACCGTTTGTCCCTCCAAGTGACTTAGACCAGATAGCGATATCGCAGCCTGCGTGACGGTTGCGCCGGATGCGTGTGCTGCAGCTGCGCCAACTACGCCCCGCGTGCAGCCTGTTAAATCGTTAGAACTTTTGCCAGTGTACGTAATAACCTCGGACCCGATCTTTATGGCACCCGCGCTTGAAAACGACGAAGCGTCAGCCAGGGTAATCGTCGTTTGATCAGCTGCCTCAGCCCCGGCTAACGTGCTAGTCACACCTGTGAAGGTCAGCGAGCTGTCTACAAATATGGCGTCGCTCACATCTGTGCCGAACTCAAAGTCCCGGATGAACTCGACATATCTTTTCGTCGCACCATTTACTGTCCGCTTTACAGCGACCCACACTTGGTCCTCGTCTAGGTCTCCTGGAATAATCGCGACGCTTTCTACAACTGCGTCGCCAGTGCCAAACGCACCGCCAAGCACCTGACGCGACCAGGCAACGACCTGTTCTTCCCGTTTGTACGTCATGCATACCAGCTGGCCGTCAGCACGCACGCCCCACAGGATACCATGCGGCTCCTGCTGATGCGCCAGCTCTGTCAGTCCGCCCTTGGTAATATGCTCGTTGATGATCGTCAGATCGGTCGCCACGTACCCATCGACATCAAAGTTAAATTGCAGCTCGCGCAGTTTGCGTTTGGCGCGCTGTAGGAACAGCACCGTGTTACCAACCTGTGCTGGTACGTGATCAGCTGAACCGTGATTTGTTTGCTGTTTAATTTGGATTTGCGTCGGCGTGATCGGTTCATCTGTGCCGCTCGCTCGCACCACAAACTCGCCGCCTGATGTGCCTACAATTAGGTTGCGCGTAGACGATAGGAAGCGGATGACGTTTACCTCATTTGACCCGATCGTGTAGACCATCGCGTCATCGTCTTCGACGTCTGCCTCAAAGTTTTCAAAATCACCAGATTGCGAAAAAAACAGCGTCTGCGGCTGTTCACTTGTTCCAGCGAATACCAGGCGTTGCTCATAAAATGCCACCGCGCGGGGGTAGCCGGTTGTCTCTGAAAACGCCCCTAATGCCCAATTGTCGTCGGCTTCCAGTTTGCCTTCCACCGTAAAGCTCGACCCGGCGCTTTCGGCCGCTAGATCGTTACCAGGTGTTAAAATCAGCGTGCTGTCAGATACCTCGACAATTTTGTAGCCAGCTGTCGAATTGTTGCTCGATGTACCGCTGACGACGATTGTTTGACCAACCTCAAAACCCTGATCGATAAAAGCAAATGCGGTGTCCTGGATACGATCGTTATGCTCCAGGCCAGTAGAGTCAGGATCTCCTTCGTGAAAACTAATCGTTGAGGCTGTATAGCTGGGTAGCAGCTCCGATCGACCGTCCTCTAATGTCTGTACCGTTCCTGCTACGGTGGTTGCGTTTGTAAAACCTGTGAGCTTTACAAACCCTTCGTTGATTTTGACGAGCCGTCCCACATCGGTGCTGACAAAAGTATCAGCTGATGCCGTTATATTGACGCTGCCAGTACGCGCGCTTGAGGTAAGGGTGGTGGTCGTTATGTTTTGATCGAGAAACGGGCCGCGTGCCAGATTAACCTCGGTAATCGTCCAGGCGGTATGACTGGTGCGTGTAATCTTTCGCACGTTGTGGTTTGGAGAAACCACGTACATTACGTCAGCTGATTGCGCGAACTTGAGGCTAGTCAAATCGGCTGCTGCATAAGGGGTCGCCACTTCAACAGCAGAGCCGCTCGATGTCACCTGACCGCCGTCTTTGTAGATACGAAAGTAGGACGGTCCAAACTCAAGCACATACGCCTGTTCGACGTTGAACTCGAACGGTATCAACCGCACCTGGTTAGCGCTGGTTTTGACTTCTGCGACAAACCGCGTGCCTGGGCGGCGCGTCAAACCACCGTGCGGTTCGACTAAAAAGTTCTCAACAGTCTCCGCACCATTTTCGTACTTTGCGATGTCAGTACGACCCAACAGCTTTGGGGTGATCTCCCCCGCCGTAAAATTCGTAAACGCCTTCGTGAACTTGACCATTAAAATCTCGAAGAGATTAGAATGTCGCTTTCGCTATAGCTCGCGCGATCGATGTTGAGAATATTGTCAGGCGTACCCTCCGTTGCATCAACAAAGCGCGCTTCGCTTAGCTTGCTTTCATAAACACCCAGCATCGACTGCGAGAGCGAAGCGCTGTTCACCAAGGCATAGCTGATGTCAGCTGCCAGGCGCGCAGCAATAGTCTCGATAAGTAGTGTGTCGTATTCGTTGGGGTCAGTTATCCGCGCCACATAAATCATTTTGAATGGCGTAGTGCTGGACGCGATCTTACGGCCTTCTACTCTGAACACTGTGTCTGGATCTTCCGGTCGCAGCACGCGCAGGCAATACGGGTCAGACGGCAGTGTGTGAAATTTTTCAAACTCAAACGCCGGTGTCTCTTCGTCAGCCGCCAGCTCGATGCGGCGGATCAACGGGTTCCAGGGGTGAGCGCGAAACACGGCATCGCGGACAAATTCGTAGCGCTGATTGCAAACGCGCGCCGCTTTACTGTCTTCGGTCAGCGAAATGATATTAGACGCCCCGATCATGTTCAGCGCGGAGTTACAAATGTCTACGTCTGATGCCATTTTGAATCCTCAAAAAAGAGAGGGGGAGCCGAAGCCCCCCCACCCAATTAGTCGATGACGTAATGAATCAGGAACGACATCGTTCCCGCCGTTCCGCCAGCCGCAGCCATCGTCGCTGCGATGTAGAAGTAACCGCCGGGATTGACTGAATCCCCAGCAAGTTCCCACACCCGCTTACCAGCAGTGTCGATGTTCGCGGCTTCAAAGCGAACGTCGGCCATAGCAGCAGCATCGGCTACGGCAGAGGCAAAGACGTCTTCGTCTTTAACTACGCCAGCCGTGGTGTAGATGCCTACGTTGAACGTGCAAGAACCGCCAAGCGTATCAGACCCAATAAAGAGCTGGGTGATGTTCGCGTGGGCAGGAATTTGGGCAAGCATGACAACGTCGTCGTTATCACTGTCCCCTGCTGCAAGTTCGATGGTGCCAGCGGCTACACGCACTACGCCATGTAGGTCCTGGCTTGCGCTCAACGTCGGAGGGCTTGCCTCAAACGCTGCAACGATATCAGAGTTTTTAGTACCCATGACTATTCCCTCCTCTACTCGTTACACGCAATTTCAACGACTTTGTCTTCTTCCATCCGGGTCGAGCCAAACGTGGCGCAATAGTAGACCTGGGTGGAATAGCTTTTGTCGCTGCGCTCATCGATCCGCGCCATCACGTCTTTTCCGACCGCCAGCTTGCAGCCATCCTGCGCCCACGCATAACAAAGGCGAGAAGTGCCATCGTCTGACAGACGATTAGAGGTAATGAACTTGAAACCGACAAACGT
>Ga0181415_1000284_pt1 | contig 14227 bp, 35 predicted proteins | sample 38SPOviralmetaG_FD_130140 | JGI IMG/M metagenome (GOLD analysis project Ga0181415, IMG submission 130140) | Marine viral communities from the oligotrophic San Pedro Time Series (SPOT) site, San Pedro Channel, CA, USA - 38 SPOT_SRF_2012-12-11 | ecosystem: Environmental > Aquatic > Marine > Strait...
CAATTCATTAACTATAAATGTACTGTATAAATTTGCGTCTGCATCATTAATAAAATTAACAATAATCTAAGTATTACTTAGCTTTTATTACTGCTGCCATTTAATCTCTATTGGTTTATCTCCACCATTTAGAGTCAATTTAGTATCTTTTCCATACCTAACAGGACTTAAAACGGAGCTTAACCACTTAGCATTAGATTGCATTTCTTTTATTAAATGAGCAAATGGTAAAGAGTTGTCCATCTTACCAGAGTTCTCAAGTGTATTAATAGAGTCCATTAATTTATCTTGAGCTTCTGCAATAACCATTTCAATACCAATCTTTTTGCAAGTATAGTATTGATCTTGTAATTTCTCACTATCTTTTAATTTCTGACTAAATGTAGCCCATGAAACCATTGTCGGATCTTTACAAATCTTCCTAATACTTTCACCATTACAAAGCCTATTTAAAATAGTCTTTTCAATTGTCTTATTATATTTAATATTTGCCATAGTTTATAATTATTCTAATGTGTTTATTATGTTGTATTTTTACAACAGTTGCATAATTGCAACAGTATTTAATTCTCTTTATAGTTGTTTCTCTGATATTAATTAATTTAATATGATGTTGTCATTTAGTTGACATCAATAGTTGCTCTGGTATTAATTCATCATGATTCAAATTAAACCAATTAACAAAGGAGAAAACATGAATCAAGTTGAACAAGTAGAAAAAAAAAAAGCAATAAAAGAAAATACAATTAAGAATTTTATTGCTGATCAATATGTATTTAAAGATAATAAAATTACTATTGTAAATGAGTATAGTGATTCTAATCCAACTATGAACAGTGTTGAGAGTTCAAGAATGAATCATTATAAAGTAACCTTAAAAAGAAAATTTAGATTAAATGGAAATCATTTAGACACTAGATATGGTTATAAACAAATGACTTTATTTTTTAGTCAAGGTTACGGAATTAGTGGTGAACCTACTTTAGACAGTGTTCTTGATTGTTTAAAAAGTGATTATCTTTGTGCAACAGATGGATTTGAAGAATTTTGTTCTAATTGTGGTTATAGTGAAGATTCTATTAGATCACTTAAAACATTTAAGAACATACAAAAACAATCTAAAAAACTAAAAACTTTTTTAGGTGACAGTTTTAATCAATTATTAAATTGCGATTCATAATTAATTTAACAGGGAGGTAAAATGAATAATCCAGACAAAATACAAGAATATTTAGATAATAAAAAAGTCTTAATTTATCATGGGTCAGATAAAAAAGATTACAAATATTATATTGAAGAAATAAATGGTGATCTAGTTTCTATTGTAGTTGATGCACCAATTGAAACTTCATATTGGTATAGTGATCATCAAAAATGGACTCTAAATATGTATAATCTTTTATCATATTCCAAAGAAACAAACCAAAAAGCAAATTGGGGTAAAAAAGTAAATTGGAGGTTAAATGATTAGAGCTATATATTTCGCATTATGCTTTGGACTAGCTTTATTCGGTCTATTAGTTGTAAGTCATATAAGCATACCAATTGGATTGAGTATGTTTTTTATATTTATAATTAAATTTTTATTAATGCTGCCAAAATACCAGGAGGATTAATGAAAGCTAAAGATATAAATATTTATAATCTATTCTCTGCAACCTATAAAAGGAAAATGTTTTCTTTTATTGGGTTCGGTGAATTATCACTAATGCCAAAGGTTAAAAAGCCTATAAGGCAGATTTCAAATGTTTATCAATTTCCAATTAAACAATACTACAACCAAAAAAGGAGGGTTAAATAATGAATTATATAAGTTTAAAAAGAGCTGTTTATATTATTTTTAAACATGGAAATTTAAATGAAATTGATGATTTCTTTAAAATGTTAGGTAGAAAAAAGGAATATAAATTAAAAGATGTTAAAACCTGGTTAGGTTATTAATGATTGAAATAATAATAATTGCAGAGATTATAATGATCTCCTGGTATTTAATTAATAAATAGGAGGAAATATGAAACAATTACTAAATTATAAAGATTGTGAAGATTTATCTAATACAATTTGTAAATCTTTTTATCATGAAAGATCAAATGAATTTGAAGTTTGGAGAAATAAAAAAGTACCAAATGATTTAAATTCTGTAATGTATTTTTATGATAATCTTCAATCTGCTTTAATATCTTACAATGTTTTTAAAGATAAATATAAATGCAGTTTAGTTTGGAGGGAATACAATTATACAATAGGAAAATCTAAAAAATTAAATTGGTCAGAAGATTGGATTGTTATTATAAATAACAAAAAAAAATATAAGGAATTTAATTAATAAGACCTAAATCTTAATTATAGAAAGAAAGAGAGAGTAAAGATGTAAGAAATAGGTCTTATTATGATTCAAATTAACTTAATATGAGATAAATGAATAAAACACAAAATTAAGTTATATTATACCAGATTTAGTACATTAATTTTTAATATTGTCAAGATATAGTGTTGCAAAAATACCATATTTTTTAAATCGTTATAGAGCTAACCTCAAAATCCCTTATAGAGCTAACCTCAAAATAAAATCTCAAATTTCCTTATAGGAGTAACCCCAAAATTATTTACATATATATTTGTACCCATGCTTATTATATATGTTTAATAGCTCTAAGAGAGCCTTATAATAGGCTTGTCTAACTTTCTCATGACTATCAGGCATAAAGAATTTTCTAAGCTCTCTGAAGCTCCTTTTAAATGGAAAATGCCTAAGACCTATAATATCTCTATCTTTCTCAGATCCTTTTACCATTAATAATATACAAAATTCATATATTTGTAGTTGTTGACCATTGAGTCTTATCTTCATTTTAGGTTTATCTTCACCCTTATAAGTGTCTTTATCAGAGGAAATACCATAGAGTCTGTCTATTAAGGTGAACATTTCTGTCCTTTTATTTTTCATATTTAAGGGTGATGGCATATATCTTTCAACATAAGTTGCAGTTTGGAAGTAATTATCTAATTCTTCTAGTGTTAGTTTAGTTGGTATCATCTTCCTCCTGAATGGTTTTAAGGTATTGTTGAAATCTATCGGTTGAAAGTGATTTGCTTTTTAGCTTTATGTCTTTTTGTTGGTAGTAGCCTTTTCTATCTTTTTTGATTTTTTTAACTGCATTTGAATATGGAAAAGATTTACTCTTAGCTATCATTTTTACGATATTTTTAATGTCTATAGATCGGTCTTTCAATTTCGGTACTCCCCCTGCCAAGACCTTATATTTATAGATTCCATAAAGTCGTATATAGATATATATATTAGGTCTATATTAAGTATCGTTTTCAATACCTCCAATTTAAGTTTTTGATACCTCCAAAATTGTATAATCACTTAATAACCTTACCCATGTTAATAACATTGGGAGAACTTAGAGCTGCGTTCAAGTTGCGATTGTGTCTATTTTTAGACAAGGATATTTTTCTTCTCTTATTGGTATTATGTAAGATGTATTCTTGCATAGTAGGTTTATCAAAAACATAATGGCAAGTACCATTGTCTATTTGTTTTCTAGCAAGTAGTCCAAAGAGAGTCAGTCGGTCAAGATACCTTATAAGAGTAGCCTTAGTTTTAATGCCTGTTCTTATCATTAAATACTTATGGGAAATCCTACACTTATTAGGAGCATTTTCAAAAGACTTACAGATAATATAAATTAACTTCTCATGTGAGTTTAAAGCTCTATTATTAAGTAAGTCCTTATCTATCTTCTCAAAATATTTCATAATATTTCATTTCCCCAATTATCCCAACCATCAGCTTTTTGTCTGGCAAAGAGTTCAATTCTTGGTAGATCACCACAAAGCTCAATAATATCATTTCTAATTCTGTCTGGTTTTCTTGAATGTTCTCTACGAATATCAATAACTAATTGTTTTACTGATTTAGAGATTCTTTTAGGCTTACCCCTTGTTGCTAATAAACACATTTCAGGATTAGCTCTTGTCCAATATCCCATGCCTGTAAAATTACCCTTAGTTTTTCTGTTTTGTTTTACCCAAGTGAAAGCAACTGTTTTATATGTGAAACCCCATTTTTTAATAACTTCAAAAGATTTGTGCAGTAAAGGATCAACAACCCACATAAACAATACACAATCCATATCAGCAATACTGTTAATATTAAGATCCAATAGATCGTTAAATTCCATACAAGGATAATGTTTTGTAGCATTTCTTTTTTCTCCTTTTTTTGAATAACTTTTAAAATACCAAGCTGGATCTGCATAAATAATATTGTATTTTTTTTTAGGAAATGGGATCATTTAATTCTTTCTCAATTTGCTCCATAGTCTTACCTAAAATATTTGTTGCGTAATGATCGCAGCAGAAATATCTTGTTCCCTCTTTTAAATCTGCTCCCTTATCACAGGAACAACATTTTTTTTACGATCTCCATACATATCTAATTCCAAGAACTATCCTTTAATAAATTAATTGGTGTTAGTTTATCTGGTGGAATAGAATAACAAGGTGGTCTGGCAAGACCAAAATCTGTCTTAAATCTATCCTGTCCAAGTACATAAGTTGAATTAACAAAACCTAAAATTTTAAAATCTGGAGCTTCATCAATAACTAAAATATAAAATTCATTTGGTTTAGCTTTAGGTCTTATGATTAAAGAATTATTATTTTTAGGAATTTGTGTTCTAATTTGTAATCTTAAATCTTTAAAAATTAAATCTGGAACACCACCAACATTACAATGATACTCAAATTTTATTTTTAAAAATTTAGCAAGTGCAACCTCACCCATAGCACCAGATATGGATTTAGCCATTTGATCATTTAAAGATCCCTTATAGTTATAACCCCATTTTTCCTGATACTTTTCTGATTCTAAACAACGCAAAATTCCAAGATGTGCTGCTGATTGCATTTCATACAGATCAAGGGTTATGCTATTATTCTCCATCATCACCCCTCTCAGAGCAGTATTGGAGCATTATAGGTTTATCTTTATAGGTGTAATAACCCCAGACTTCGCCATTTCCCTCAGTATAATTAGGGTTTAATTCCCATTTTCTGTTGCTTTCTATTGCTTTTTCGCAAGAAATATCTTTTATTTGATTAGATATAGGGATTTTAATTAATTCTAAATGACCATCACTAGAAACTACACCAAAAATTAACATCAATATTTTCATAATATTTAGATGATAAGTAGTGAGCAAATCAATTGAAAAACTATGCACAATTTTAATAGTAAAGCAACCCATTTAATAGATAATAAAATAATTTAATTTGATAGCAATTTTTCTTGATGTCTATGAGATAAATGATATTACTTTGATAACAAACGAATAACTTAATGAATAATAAACTATTAGAATATTCAGAAAAATTAGGCTATAAAAACTCTTTTATAGAAAGATATATGAAAAAAAATGATTTACTGCCTAAAGATTTTAGGTTTAGAAAAACATCATTGGACTTATTATTAAAAGAAACTAATAAAAAAATTTCAGATTTTATAAGAGATACTTATTTACCTAAAGAACAAAAAAATAAATTTGCTCAAATTTCTAAAATTTTAAATCCTAAAAAAAACGCACCTAAGTATTTTACAGAAAATGATCTAGCAAATGATTTAGCACATTGGTTTAATACTATTTTAAATTTAGATGAAGTAGTTTCTGCAAACTATTTTATAGGAGATAATGTTCAAATAGAGTGTATTGGTGAGCTTTTTGGTAATGGACAAATAGGAATACATAAAATTAAAGATCGTCATAAGATAGATATTCACCCAAAATATGCTTCTTTTCAGGCTATTGAGTGTTTAATAGATTCTAAAATAGGTTTAATGATGTTATTTAAACCATCAAAAAATATTGATCGTAACGCAAATAATAGAACTGTTATTTGTCAGGACAAAAAAACAAAAATTATTTGGTTTGGATTTTTAGAACCTCAATCAAATGGTAGATATAATATTTTAGATAAATCGCAATCTACAGGAAAAACAATCGGTAAATTAGCAGAAAATATACAGTTATCATGGTGTGCTGAAGTAAAAGCTGCCTATTATCCTACTATTTTTAACACTTAACACCAGATTAATTAAGTTGACTTCAGATTAACTTTACATTATTGATTTGTTTATATGGCGAATCACTTAAAAATAATTGGTGAAGCATACGAAAAGTTTAAAGACACTAATACATCTGTGTCTGCAAATAAAGAACCTCATTCATTAAGAGCCATGAAAAGATATTTTCTCACAAAAGAACAAGCCAACAAATGTAATAACGCATCATTAAAAGCAGGAACAATTGGTCATAATATTGTTGAAAAATGTTTAAATAAAAATCTTACAGTTGATGAAGTTTTTGCAAGTGATGAAATACAAAAAGAAATAGATGCTTATTTTCCCATAGATAAAACAGATGAAATGAAATTTAAATTTGCAATAAAATTTTTACCACAAACTGCAAACAATCATTTAGAAAATTTTAAAGAACTACCTAAACAGAAATGGAAAACAGAAGTTGAATTTATTAAATGGATAGATCCAGTTAATGTTCCTTTTAGAATGTTTATAGATGCTTTTGGTGAAACTCATATCAACGATATTAAATACAAATTACCTGGTGTTAAATTTGCACCACTTAAAACAAAACAAACAAAAGAAAATCCTAATAGAATTGGTGATTGGACTTGTTCTCACCCTAAATTAGATGAGAGGGTTTTTACATCAGATTTAATGCAAATTGCACTTTACTCACACACTACAGGATTAAAACCATCATTAAGTTATGCAAGTGCAAAAGAAAGATATTTATTTACAGAGGATAATTGTGAAGAATTAAAACCAGAAAATTTAAAGTTATGGCTTAATGAATTAATTGCTTATGAGATTGCTTGGGAGAAAAAACTTAAAGCTGCCAATGGTTCTGTAGCAGAGTTGTTATGGTTAAATATACCTGACTTTTCAGATATTCGTAAAAAAAGTTTTTGGTGGAACTCAATACCAAAAGAATACATGGAGAATTATTTAAAAACTTATGTCTGATATGGGAATTATAAAACCTTTAAGAGATAGAGTTAGAGATTTGGAAGTTATTAATGAAGCTCATCAAAAAAAGAATGGTCAGCTTAGAGTAGAAATTCAAGACAAAAACAAATTAATAGAAGAACTTACAGAAAAAATAAATAACCCAACAAAAAAAATGAGAGAGCAAGGAGAACTATGAAAGAAAGAACTTTAAGAGATGCCATTCAACAATTTAAATCTGGTATCAAACAAACTGATTATGGCAAAGTAAAAGGTAATAGAGATTATCTTAGTGTTGCTTACAGATTAAAATTTTGCAGAGAATATTTTGGTGAGTCAATGTCAATACAAACAGATAGTATAGAACTTTCTAATGGTTCTCATAAATTTAAAGCAAACATTTTTTTAAATGACAAGTTAGTTAGTGTTGGAGAAAGCAAACAAATGTCTAACAAAGAAAAAGATTTTGAAAAAAGTCAAACTGTATCTATTGGTAGAGGACTTTCTTTATTAGGTTTTTTTGGTGATGAGATAGCATCTAAAGATGAAATGGAAGTTTTTTTACAAGATGACAAACCCTTTGATAATAAAAAAGAATTACCTAAGACAAAAACTAATGGCAAAACTAAAACACCAAAAATATCTGCTGATGAATGGATTGTTGTTATGCAAAACGCAGCACTAAACGAAACATCAGTTGGTAGATTTGAAAAAAATTTAAATCCTCTAAGAAAAGAGTATTTATCAGAACTTCATCAAATAAATTCTGATCTCATTCAACAAGCTAGAGTAGATCAAGAAGAAGTTTCACTACACAAACAAATAAACAAAAGGAAAGATAACAATGAGTGAATACGATAATTCAGCAGCACTTTGGAAAAGACAAGCAAGAGATACAGATGTAGCTGGTAAAAAATATCCTGCGTATCAAGGAAATATAACTGTTGGTGGTAAGAAAATGAATCTTGCTGCATGGTTAAATACAGAAAAAACCAAAGAGGGACAACCAGATATTAGTTTAAAAATTTCTGAGATTGTTGCTAAAAAAGAGGAACAACCATTTTAATGTCTGAAAGTATTAATCCAAATCATTATAAAAAAAGTATTGAAACTTATGATGCTATTACTAGCCAGTTATCTCCAATGGAGGTGATTGGCTATCTTAGATCCCAAGTTATGAAATACACAATGAGAATGGGTGATAAGCATGATGGAACAATTGATGCATGTATTATGGATATAGGTAAAGCTGATTGGTACTTAAACAAATTAATAAAATATTTGAATGATCTAAAAAACGACAAGTCGTTTATTGACAGACCAAACAATGTAGCTGAACTTTTTAAGGATAAATAATGAAGAATGGAAATGGACATAAATATATTTATTTAAGTGAGCCAAAATTAAAGACACTTAAATTTATAACAAAGTATATAGAAAAGCATAACTTTTCTCCTACCTTTGCTGAGATAAGTAAAGCTCTTAAATGGAGCAGAGCAAGGTCTGGCAAGATAGTATCAGAGTTATATGACTTAGGTTTTATATCTAAAGGCATAAATGCTCATAGAAAAATTGAAATGACTACTGAACAAATAGGATCAGTAGCAAATCTTAATGTTAATAAATCATACCCAGTATTAGAAAGTAGAGCATGAGTGTAATTAAAGAAAGTTTTTTTGAAGCAAGTTTTAAGACTATAGAAAAATTTGATAACGCAGAAGTAGCTGCTGTATCTAATGTAAGCGATAATGCTGAACTAAAGGTTATGGACATTAAATTAGATAAGTCCTTAATCAAAACTAACAAAAAGGAAAGTAATGATGGCAAGGAGCAACAGTCTATTGAGAAGATATGAAAAGCTGCAAACACTACATTCTGAAATCATGCGACCAGCTAAAAATCCTGGTACAAGACAATGTGTGCATAGTGCAAAGGCTTTTAAAAAATATATCAAAGTCTATAGACAAATTGTTGGTGTGGAAAATGAAGATGCAAAATTCATTTATTCACAATTATAATTATTAACTAACTTAAAAGTTGTAATTATTCTTAGGCTACTTGTCTGCCAAAACTAAAGGAGAGAAAAAAATGAATAAAAGACCTTACAAATCTTATGTGAAATCAGACCAAGAAAATGTACTTAATGAAATTGTAGGTGAGAGATTAAAAACTGCTAGAAAAAATGCAAAACTTACCCAATCAAGATTAGCCAAAAAATTAAATATTTCTTTTCAACAAATAGGAAAATATGAAAAAGGACAGAATGGTTTAAATGCTATTCGTATTGTTCAGATTTCAAATCTATTAAAAATTCCTAGATCCTATTTATTGGAAAACATAGAATTATTGGAGAAAGTTAGACCAACCGATAATAGCTCAGTTATAGTTTCTGAGTCCCTTAAAAATGTCTAGCATAAAATTCAATCAAGCCTAGTGAACTTGATTGTGTTTGTTTGATGAATAGGGTGGATAAGATAGCTCCTGTCCACCCTTTTTAATATGTTCTTTATAATATTTAAAAATAAAAATAATATACTTACTTCCTATACTAATACTATTTTTTCTACAGAAGAAGAAGCTACTGACTATGCCAAAAGAAGTCTTAAAAGAAAAGACACTTGGGAAGTAGTCAGATATGACAAAGAAAACTACGATAAGTATTGGTATAAAACCTAATTCCAATTGTAATTATTTGTTTGATGATCTGAGTATTTTACAGAATCTTTACTTGTAGCATATTTCTTAATGTAATTTGTATTGATAAACTTTAAATCAAGATCACCCATGTGTGTTGCAAGATCAAATGGGTTTGTATATTTACCTTGATAACACCAATAAGATACATTCCAATGTCTAAAGAAATAAGTCTTTCTGTCCACAGGCAGCTTTAGATTTAACGATTCAACTGCTTTGTCCAAACAAGTAATCATATTCTTTAGATCATAAAATTTACCTCTTGCATTAAGAAATAAACATTCTTGATCTTTTGGTAAATTATTTATGTAATCAATAAGCTGATCTTTTAAAGAAACACTTATTTCCAATTCTCTATAACCAGCTTTTGTTTTAGGAGGTACTAAATTTTTTTCAAAATCTACTGAATTGGTTATTTCAAATACAGGTATGTTTCTTTTAAAGTGAAAGTTTTTTCTTTGTGCAGCTCTTGCTTCACTAGGTCTGCAAGAGGTTTCTGCCATTAACTTAAACATTAATTGGTATGGCTTAGATGGTATTTTTGAAATAATAGTTTTTATTCTATCAAAATTCCATTCCTCAAAGTTTATTTTACAATGTTGTTTAGGTTGAGGTTTATCTTCTTTATCAAAGAAAGATCCTGTTTTAAATATATTTGAAGAAAAAGGTTTATTATGACCAACCTGAGTATCATATATTCTTGAAAAAGTATGAAAGATTTTAGTTTTATATTCATGCTTTTGTTCTGCAAGTTTATCTAAAAAATTTGCAATATAAGTTGCATCAATTTTTGTTAAATCAACATTACCACAATGTTTTAAAATGTGTTTGTAATGTTCAGAATATTCTTTAAAAGTCGTTTTACTAAACCTTGTTGTTGGTTCATAAGCTCTTGCTAAACATTTCTTTTTATATATATCCCAAACATATTCTAAATTGACCGATATACTTAGGTCAATGTTTTTAGGATTAATATTACCTGTTCTTAATAATGTTCTTTCTGCTTCTTGTTCTAACCATTTTTTATTAGGACTTTGTATTACTTTTTTCTTACCTTGATCTTTATATGTAAATGTAAATGCTTTAAGTTTTTTACCCTTAGCATTTAACCATGTTCTTGTACCTAGCTTTATTTTGTTCATATTATCTCTCTTTCTTTGATATTAATTATATTAATCTTTTGTTATCAAATGTCAAAGAGAATAAAATGGTATATGTAGCTTATTTGTGTCATTTTATGTTGCTCTTATGCTGCACTTACAAATAGAAATTTAACAAAAATTCAACTTATAAGGAAAAGTACAGGCAAAAAAAAAGATGGCTTCAACACTAAAATAGTGTAAAAGCCAATAATTATTAATTTTTTTAGTATGCCCTTGTAGCTCAGTTGGTAGAGCAATTGATTTGTAATCAATTTTCTATCTAACAAAACTACTTGTTTTTCATTACTTATTATATCTTCATGTTTCCTATATGTTTCTGATAACATTATTAATAATGATAATCATTTGGAAACAAGAAACAAGAGTTATTTTCCCACCTCAAACCCACTAGCATAAGCTAGTCTGTCATATTAATGACGACCTATTCTGTTATGATCTTGCTGTTTTTGCTGATCTCTTTAGTGCTTTAGCAGTTACAGTTCCTTTACCTTTTCTGCTAGTACCAGCTCTTTTTCTTTTATTCATATTATAGTAAAGTCCTTTTTTAGCAACTCTGCCAGACTTAGTTCTGTGAAAACCTTTTTTTACTCTTGCCATTATGCTTTTCTCCTTTTTTTAGATTTTTTTAATTTTGCAAAATCTGCACCAGTTATTCTGTTTCTAGGCTTTGCAACTCTTGCTATCTTCATTTGTTTTTTACTGTACTTTTTGTTTTTACCTTTAGGCATTTACTTCCTTTTGTTTGTTAAGTTCCAACTTTTCTTTGAGCCATTTTATGTGCTGCTGTAAATGTCTTTCCTTTTTTCATAGCAGTAGCCATTGATCTCATGTGTTTTAAAGTATGATGTTTCTTATGCTTTCTCATGGTCTTTTTTTGTCTAGGAGTTAAACCTTTTAACATATTAGTTAGACTCATTTTTTTCCTTTTCTATTAGTTTCTTGTAATCGTCTTTTTTCATACATTCATAATGAGCTTTGTCCCCACCATAAAAAGCTACAAAAGATTCTGTGTTAATCATTTCTTTTTGGCAGTATCTACACTTGCCAATACCAATAACTATCATACTTGGTTTTTTCCAAGTTTTGTTAGCCACTAACAATCCCACTTTCTAAGTGCTTTATTAATTCTACTGTTAGGATCTCTAGCTGTTTTAGCTGATGTTAATTTTTTCTTCATGCCTAACATTCTTTTGCAAAATGATTTTCTTCTTTTGTTAGTCTTAGATTTAGTAGGAGCTTTTAAATTTCCTCCTGTTGATCTATTGTAAGATGCTCTGCCTTTAGCATTAAGTCCACCTGATTTAGATTTACCTGCTTTTCTTTGCCATGCTGGAGTTGCCATTATGATTCTATTCCTGGTTTAGGTTTTGGTAAAATGACTTGGCTACAATCAAATTTTACATAGATGCCATGTGTATTAATTTCTGATCTGCCAATCTCTAAAATTTTATCATGTGATTTGATATAGCCATCAAGCATACATTCATATTCATCTACATAACCATTGGGAAAAGTATATGGATCTAGGCAAGTGTTAGCCATAGAGCTACACATAATAACAGTTAATAATATTTTCATTATTTCTTACGCATTATGTCAGCACCTTTAAGACCATAAATTGCTGATACAACTCCAATGAAAATTGCTTGATACCAATAAGGTAGGTTTTTAAAATACTCAAAAAATAAATCTAATTTATTACGAATGTCAGGATCGTCAGAGAACACAGAGTAACCCAATATAAGAATAGGCAAAGATATGAGAATAAGGACAAATTCATCTTTAAAGCCATTATCATTACTCTCAATAATTTTCGTTTTATATTCAATTTCGCCTTTACTCATTTTTTCAGCATGGAGCAAAGCTGCATCTGACATTAATTGTTTTGATTTTTGTTTGTTTTGATAAATATGAGTCCCAGTTTTGAGAGCCATTTTTGCTAGACTAAACCACATTAACCTTGTACCTTTCCATCTTTCCACTTCATGTCAGGCAAATTGTTAGAATATTTTTTGCCATCATAAGTTAAAACTTGTTTTCTATTTGATCCTGATTCATTGTAAGATACATGAACCCAACCACCAGCAGGATCATCAGGATTATAAAATTCTAAAATTAGTTGGTCAAAGTCCACATTGTTTTGTAGCCAATAAGCTACTTGGATATTTGGTATTCCAGCTATTTCAAAATCTACTGCTTGACCTTTAGAATGTTGTGATGTTTTCTTTGAACCTATAGCTTCGCATAATTCTTCTGATCTATAACCTGATGTTATGGTTATAGGCTTTTCAAATTTAGCTCTTACAGGCTCAAGTATTTCATAACAGACATTTTCTAAGTTTTTAATATCACCAGATCCAGGCTCATTTTTGATGCCTTTTCTAGTAGCAGTCATAGACTTAGTAAATTCTTCTAGTTTAAAATGTTTAGATAGTTGCATATATTAATTTTTACATTTACAATTGTCGCAAGTGCATAAATCTTGTTGATCGCCATGCAAGTGAAGTTCATCTTTACAATGACACTTACAATGGCAATTCTTACATACCTTTTTTTTTCGTTTTTTTTTTGGTTTAGATTCAAATAGTTTAGCAATAGCTTCACTAAAATTATCTATAGCTGTTAAAAATCCTATTATATATTTATCCATTAATCTAAAATCAGTTTCTTAATTGATTGTGAACCATCAATATTAGTTTCAAGTTCTGCTTTAGATTTAATACATCTATATTCAATATTGTTTGACACATCTCTATTGGCAATTCTTTTACCTTTAAGACATGAGCTTAAATCTGGTTGTAATCTTGCTTCCTTGATCTCATTATTGACCAAGAGCAAAAGAGCTATAACAACTTGTTCCATTAATGATCTCCATTTAACTTTCCAATGTTTGCTCTAACACTATCTTTTAATTTTTCTATATCGTTTAATGCTTTATCTAAATCTTTATCAATAGATCCAATCATCACTTTGTTGTGCATCATGTCATCTACTCTTGTTGTTAATTTTTCTACTTGTAATGATATATGTTCAAGCAGCATAAACTGCTCTTGATCTATCGGTAATTGTTTTGATGCTTCAAGTAAATCTTGTTTCATCAATTGTTCAGATGTTTCTAACTTAGTTAATCTGTTATTGATTTCACTATAAGTCCAAACTGCTATTGCTATTGCAGCAATAATCATAATTAAAGTTTTTAAATCTGTTTTAAAATGTGTTTGTTCTGTAATCATTCTGGTACTGGCATCTTGTAATCTTTAGGTGGTAATAATAATTTATCTCCCATTACCTTAATGTCTGGATTCTCTTTTTTATAATTATCTTTTAAATTATC
>Ga0181415_1000285_pt1 | contig 14218 bp, 4 predicted proteins | sample 38SPOviralmetaG_FD_130140 | JGI IMG/M metagenome (GOLD analysis project Ga0181415, IMG submission 130140) | Marine viral communities from the oligotrophic San Pedro Time Series (SPOT) site, San Pedro Channel, CA, USA - 38 SPOT_SRF_2012-12-11 | ecosystem: Environmental > Aquatic > Marine > Strait...
ACCACTGTGGCATTTGAGCAATATGGTCAATTAACAATTCATAATAGAAGAGACAATCTTGCTGCGGAGCCATTAGGAACATTTAGACCGCACGTTGTGGGTCTTGGAACCACTGCTCAAATTCAAATAGGATTTACACCAAATGCTGGTATTGTAACTGCATATATTAACTCAGTTACTATAGGAATATCATCTGAAATATATACAGGTTTAGGAACAGTATCTTTAAAAAATGGATCATTGATTGCCCAAGGATCAAAGATACCAGCAAGAGCTGCACCTTATCCAGTTGGTGTTGGTAGTTATAGTGAAGAATTTGATGCTGCATATGCAATAGTTCAAGTTAAAGATACATTGAATGATACATATGAATTCTCAGAAATCATGATGGTTGATGATGATACTCGTGTATTCATGACAGAGTATGGAAATATTGTAACTGGGGCGGGTGCAACAACTGGTATAGGAACTATAGGTGGAAGAAGAGATGGGTCAGATTGTTTCACAGAAATAACATTTGTTCCAAATGCAAATATACCTGTTGAAGTTAAGACCTTTATTCATGCTCTTAAAGTAGTTGAAGATAGTTCTAAAACAGCAGAAATTGAACTTCAGTCAGCATCTATTCAAAGTAAGTTTGATATTTACGAAGGAACGTTCTTTGGTGCTAGAAGAGGATTCCCAATACAAAATGAGAGTAATGAAATATTCAAAAAGAATTTTGATGCAACAAGCACTGACATAGTTAATCTAACAAATAATACTATTAGTATTCCTAATCATTTCTTTGTAACTGGTGAGGAAGTTGAATATGTTGTAAAACAACCAATAGTAGGATGCACAACTACAGGTGTTGGAGCAACTACAGATGCCATTGGTATCGCTGCTACATTCTTCCCTGGCCTTGGAGCAACAATAACATACACACCATCATCAGTCTTTATTATTAAAGTTAGTGGTAGTTTAGTTAAACTTGCAGCATCAGCAGAGAATGCACTAAAATCAATCGCAGTTCCTTTAGATATTAGTTCAGTTGGTGTTGGAACATCACATAGTTTTATAAGTAAAAACCAAAACACAAGAGCGTTAATATCAATTGACAATATTATTCAGAGCCCTATCGTGGGTACTGGAGTAACAACATCTCTTGGTGTAGACTTCCCTAGAGGTGAGACGATTATGTTTACCTCTGGTATAACGTCATTCTTTAGTGGTGATGTTGTTAAAGTTGGTAATGAAATGATGAGAGTGATCGCAACTGCTAATGCAGGTATTACTAGTGCAATAAGAGTTCATCGAAATTGGATGGGAACTGATCTTCTTGATCATTCTAATCACGACGTTGTTGAAAAAATGAGTGGTAACTATAATATTGTTGATAGCACATTAAACTTTGCTGCAGCACCAATTGGAAATAGGCCAAAAGTTGGTGTAGCAACCTCTCCACCTAATGATAGAGATTTTGTTGGTATTACAACTACATCAAGTTTCAGTGGTAGAATATTTAATAGATCTGGTATTAAGGGTGGCAACTTTGATGCTTACGCTAGAAACTATGCTGTTGATGATGTTTCTCATCAATTTAATGGTCAAAAAAGAGTATTCACATTACAAAATAATAAAACAAACTTAACTGGTATTGCTACAAACCTTGGTATTCTAATGGTAAATGGAATATTACAGGGTGCTGGTGAAACAAATGATTATGAATTAGAAGAAATTTCTGGAATTTCATCTGTAACATTTACAGGAACTGCGTCTTCTATAGCGAATGATGTTAATAGTGCTTCTATTCCAAGAGGTGGTATAATAGTATCTGTATCTTCAAGTGAAGGTTTTGGATATCAACCATTAGTAGGTGCTGGTGCTACTGTAGAATTTACCTCTGATGGTAAAGTTAAATCGGTAAGTATTGGTAATAGTGGTTCTGGTTATAGAGTATCTCCAGGCTATGCAGGTTTATCCTCAACAAGTTCAATCGGTGGTGTAGGAATTGCAACAGTGGTTAAAGTTGGTGTTTCTGCTACAACCTCTACAGGAACTCCAAATATACAATTTATTGGAACTGCAGCAGTTACAAATGGTCGTGTAGTAAGTATCGCTGTTACAAATACTGGTGTTATACCTGGTTTTCCTGGTGCTGGTCAATCAGCATTCAATGCTATAATTGATGAACCATTACCTTATCAGGATATTCCTCTTTGGTATGATAATGCTTCAACACCAGGCACAGGTGGAACTCAAGCAAGAGCTAACATCACTGTTGGTGTTGCAACTACTGGTGGTCGTGTAATTGATTTTGAAATTACAAATACTGGATTTGGATATGGTAATTCTCATGTGTTAACTGTTCCCACATTTGCAAGTGCACCTGGTGAATCATATGCGGTTCCTATAGATGCTCATTTATTCAAACCATTTAAGATAATTTTAGATAGAGTTCATCATGATGAATTCAATATGTGGACGATGGGAGAACTTCAGCCTCTCGATGATTTCTCAAGTCTATTTGATGGAACAAGAAAATCATTCCCACTTACAATTGCTGGTGAGGCATTTGCTATTCAAGCAGCAAGTGGTTCAGATGTTGTTGTAAGAGAAACAATCATTCTTACTATAAATGATGTGTTACAGGTACCAGGTGAGGGTTATGAATTTAATGGTGGTGGAACAATAACAATGACTGAAGCACCAAATTCAGGTGATGTCATGAGAATGTTTTTCTATAGAGGAACTGGTGGTGAAGACGTAAAAGATAGAGACATTGTAGAAACAGTTAAAGTTGGTGATGATCTACAGGTTGGATTTGATCCTGCTTATAACACAAGAACATTTGTTGAATTCCCAAGAACAGTTAGTGAAGTTAAGTCATCAGATACTGTGGTTACTAATCAATACTTCGGGAGAGGTTTGGGTGATGATGCTACAGAATCAAGACCTGTTAAGTGGTATAGACAACTTGAAGATAAGTATATTGATGGAAGAATAGTTCGTAAGGATAGACCATTATATGAACCTAGTCTCTTCCCAACTGCATATCTAATTCAATCAGTTGGTGCTGCTCAAACTACAATATTCATTGATAGTTGTAAACCATTCTTTAATCCAGAGAATGAAAACCCTGTAAATAGAAATTTCCAAAAAGATATTCAAATTGTTAATGCAAGTGCACAATATGATTTCCTTGCTGGTGCTGCTGCAACAGCGACAGTATCTGCTGCAGGAACAATCACGAGTGTTGTGATATCTGACGGTGGTGAGGGTTACTTAACTGCTCCTACAGTCACAATACAACAACCTATAAGTATTGGTGGAACTCCTTTTGTTGGTATTGGAAGCACTACTATAGCACAAGCAACAGCAACAATTAGTAATGGTGTTGTGAATGCAATTACAGTAGGGGTTCAATCTGGTATTGGATACACCGATGCTGCACCTCCTACGGTTCTAATTTCCGAACCAACATATGTAAGAGAAGAAAATACTATTGAATTGTATAGTGGAGACTTTGGTATAGTCACTGGAGTTGGTATATGCTCGAACATTTCTAGAGCAAATGGTGCAGCAGTTGCTATCGGAACAGCGATAGTATTTGATCTCTTTATACCAAAAGACTCTCCTTTGAGAGATGATGCTATTAATAGCCCCGATGCAATAACAAGAAGTGGATTGACAACTGGTTTCTATTTCACAGTTAGTCATTCAAATCTTGGATCTGGTGTTACTGCAGTTTCTATGACTAGTTCTGTTGGATATGTCGGTGTTGGAACTACTGCCCTAGATAACATATATGAAGTATCACACCATGTAGGAATAACCACTATCGGATTTGGTACAGATCAAACAGAGGTAGCAACAAGAGTATTCTGTAAGGTTCTAGATTGGAATGGATTACAGAATAGTGTAGGTTATGCTACGTTAGGTCAAGGTTTATCTAGATCATTTGTTGGCGAGTTTAGTTGGGGTCGATTACAACTAACGGATAGGCAATTATCACAAGTATATACCGCAAATACTACTAACGGTATTGCTGGTATTAAGACTGGGCCGCAGATTAAGAGGAAGATTGCTCTTAAAGCTGAGAACTTCGTCGTCTAAATAAATAAAAAAAGTGTAAACAAAAATTCATGTCGGCAATCATAACGGATCAAATAAGAATATTAAACGCAAAAAACTTCGTTGCTGGTGTATCTACTTCGACTAATTCATATTACGCATTTGTAGGTTTACCAAATCCAACAAGTATTGTATCAACATGGGATTCTGCTCCTCCAGCACCTATTGATAGTTTCAATAATATGAATGACTATTATGATAGTATGATTGCTGTTAAGAGGATAACTTCTGCTGATGTAAAACAAATTGTTCCAAAATTAAACTGGAACTCTGGAACAACATATGATTACTATAGACATGACTATAGTATATCAAATGCACCACCAAACTCTGGTGGAACATCATTATACACTGCAAACTTTTTTGTCGTTAATAGTGATTTTAGGGTTTATATCTGTTTACAGAACGGAACAACACCTGAAACTCCTGATGGAAAACCATCTCTAGACGAACCAACTTTTACCGATTTAGAACCAAGAACAGCAGGTACATCTGGTGACGGATATATTTGGAAATACTTATATAGTATCAAACCAGCAGATTTAATTAAGTTTGATGCTACTGACTTTATGCCAGTTCCTTTAAATTGGGGAGATAATGCTGCAGATGCTTCAATAAAAAATAATGCTGTAGATGGTGGAATTAAAATTGTTGTAGTTAAGAATAGAGGAACTGGTATAGGAACTGCTAACCAAACTTATACTAGAGTTCCAATCAAAGGAGATGGATTTAACGCAGAATGCACTGTTGTTGTTAATAATGATGCACAAATAGAAAGTGTTACGGTATCAAACGAAGGATTTGGATATACTTACGGTAACGTAGATTTAGCTGCTGGATCAGTTCCAACACCAACTGCACCACCAACTCTTGATGTTATTATCCCACCACCAGGTGGTCATGGTTCTGATATCTATAGAGAGTTAGGTGCAACTAATGCATTATTATATGCAAGAATCGAAAATGATGCTGAAAACCCAGACTTTATAACAGGAAACCAGATTGCTAGAATTGGTATTTTAGAAAATCCTAAATCATTTAACTCTAATGAAATACTTACATTAGATAAAGCAAGTGCATCTTATGGATTAAGATTATCAGGAACAGGATATAGTTCTGTAACATTTACTGGTGATAGTTTAATATCTCAAACAACTGGAACAGGTGTTACTGCTTATGGTAAGGTGATTAGTTATGATCAAACCACTGGAGTTTTAAAATATTGGCAAGATAGAACTATTGCTGGTTTCATAACCGCAACTGGTTCCGTTTCAACTGCACAAACAGCAACGGCAGCAATTTATGGTTATAACACAACAAGATTTACTGCTGACCCATCATCTGGTGGAAATGTAACAATTGTTGGTGGTAGTTCTAATTTATCAATCAGCACTACATTTACAGGTCTTTCAACCTCAATAAATAATAGAACATACTACCTTGGTCAATCATTTACTAAAGGAGTAGCTAATCCAGAAGTTGACAAATATTCTGGAAATATGATTTATGTGGATCACAGACCCTCAATTACACGATCTTCCAACCAAAAAGAAGACATCAAAATAATATTACAGTTCTAACTAACTATGGCTCAGCAAACCAACCTTAACGTTTCACCATATTTTGATGATTTTGATCCGAATGATAATTATCATAAGGTTCTCTTCAAACCTGGATACCCTGTACAAGCAAGAGAATTAACAGGTCTTCAGTCTATATTACAAAATCAAATTGAAAAATTTGGTCAACATTTCTTTAAAGAAGGTGCAAAAGTAATACCAGGTAATACTGCGTATTCTTCTGAGTATTTTGCTGTAGAATTAAATAATAGTCATCTAGGAGTTCCTGTAGAGTTTTATATTGAGCAATTAATTGATAGAAAAATAATTGGAGCAACAACTGGTGTAACTGCAATAATTAGTCAAGTTATAAAATCTGCAAATTCTGAAAATGGTAATTTAACACTCTATATTTCATATATGTCTTCTGGTGTAGAAGATAGTTCTATTAAAGTATTTGCTGATGGTGAGTTGTTAATAGCAGATAGCGACATTGTTTCAGGCCCTGAGAATAATGCTTTTATACCTACAGGAGAATCATTTGCATCTTGTATTGCAAATAACGCAACATCAACTGCTGCATCCTTCTCAATATCAAATGGTGTCTATTTTATAAGAGGTAATTTTGTTCAAGTTCAAGATGAAACAATTATATTATCTCAATATTCAAACACTCCTAGTGCTAGAATTGGATTAAGAATAGAAGAAGATATAATCAATGCTGATGAAGACGAAACATTAGCAGATAACTCAAAAGGATTTAATAATTATGCTGCACCAGGTGCTGATCGTTTAAAAATATCAGTTAGCTTATTTGCTAAACCATTAGATGATTTTAATGACTCTAATTTTGTTGAACTAGCAGTTATTGACAATGGTATTTTAAGATCTCAGAAAAAGAATACAGAATATAGTTTTATTAGAGATGAATTAGCTCGTAGAACATTTGCAGAGTCTGGTGACTATATGGTTAAGAGTTTTGATGTTACTTTAAGAGATTCTCTAAATGACAATGTTGGTAATAATGGAGTATATCAACCTGGCCAGTTTACCATGGGTGGAACACTAGCGAGTGATGATCTGGCACTTTATCATATATCACCAGGTAAAGCATTTGTAAAAGGATATGAAGTTGAAACAATTAGTTCTACTTACATAGATTGCCCAAAAACAAGAACTTCAAAATTATTAGAGAGTCAAGGAGTTTCATATAAAACTGGTAATTCATTAAGACTCAATAATGTATCTGGTGCACCTCAAATAGGAATAGGTAATACTTATATTGTCAGTTTAAGGGATCAAAGACAAGGATCTGCACAAATAAGTGCGGGTGGTGAAGAAATTGGTGTTGCTAGAGTTTATGACTTCGCATTAGAGTCTGGATCTTATACAACATCTAACTCTGCTTTAAATGAATGGGATACTTCACTCTATGATATTCAATTATTTTCTAAGTTAACCTTAAACGAACCAGTTACACTTACAATACCATCTCAAATAAAAGGAAAGTATAGTGGTGCTACAGGATTCTTAAGATCTGCTGTAAGTAATAGCACATCTTTGGTGGTTTATGAAAAATCTGGAGAATTTATAGCTAACGAACCATTTGAAATAAATGGTATTTCAAATAATCGTGTTGCTACTGCTGTAACATCTTTTGGTGTGCAAGATGTTAAATCAGTATATGGTGGCCCTGATTTAGGTAATGTTGGTTTTGCGAAAACATTTAATGGTGACATAATACAAAGACCAGTCATTAATTTTGGTAATGCTCAATTTAGTGCAAAAACTCCTCAAACAGGATTATGCACAGTTACTAGTGAAAGTGCACTATTTCCTGGTACATTAAAAGTTGGAAATATTTTATCATTTGGTGGTTTAGGAAATAATGTTCCATCATTTGCAAGAGTTGTTACAGTTAACACCAATGATGTTCATGTTACTGGTGTTACGACAGTCACTGGTGTTGCAAGTGGTGAAATTCCAACATCATCTACTAATGTTTCAAGTTTAATACTTCAAACATCACCATTAGAGAGATCTACAGATAGTAGATTATATACTTTAATGCCTAAAACTTTCATTTCGGATGTTGATCTCACAAATTCTTTACTAACTATTAGAAAAGCATTTGATGTTGATGTTTCAATCAATCCTAATACAGGATTAGGCCAACTTTCTGCTGCGGTAACTTCAGGTGTAAATGAATCATTCTTACCATTTGATGAAGAGAGATATGTCTTTATGAGATCTGATGGAACAACCGTTGCCTTAAGAGATGACATGTTTCAGTTTACAACAGGTAACACAATATTACAGATAGAGGGTTTAGGAGGAGCAACAACTGGATGCACATTAATCGCTACACTTCAGAAATCTAAACCAACTGCAAAAATAAAAAGATTAAATCGTGTAAACGCAACAGTAGTTAATTATTCAAAAGATAATGCTTCTGGTATTGGTGCGACAACATTAAATGATGGTTTAACCTCTGGAAACTTCCCAATAGGAACAAGAGTTCAAGATGATAAGATAGTTTTAAATGAGGCAGATGTTGTTAGAATTCATGGTATCTTTGAATCTAATGATATTTCTGAAGCAAGTGCTCCTAAGATGACACTAACATCACTAAATGGCCCTTCTGGTAAAACAACAGACTTAGTTATTGGTGAAAAATTTATAGGTCAAAATAGTGGTGCTGTTGGTCTTATTATGGAAACAGTTACAGATTCTCAAATTACATATGTTATAAAGAATGAAACTGCTTTTGAAGAAGGTGAAGTTGTTATATTTGAAGAATCAAGTGTTCAAGGTTTGATTACAACTTTAGAAAGACCTAGTAAAAATATATCAGCAAACTTTACATTTACTAATGGCCAAAAAAGCACAATCTATGATTATGGATTTATTACTAGAAGATCAAATGCAAAAGCACCTAAAAAACAAATAAAAATTTATTTCCAAAATGGATACTATGATTCGACTGATAGTGGAGATATAACAACTAGAAATTCATATAGTAGTTGGGATTATGCTAAAGATATTCCAATGATAAATGGTGAATATAATACGGATACAATTGATATAAGACCAAAAGTCTCTTCTTACACAGTTCTCGAAAATGTAAGATCTCCATTTGAATTTTTTGGAAGAACATTCACATCATCGGGAAGTTCTGCTGCTAATATACTAGCATCTGATGAATCTATCAATTTAAATTTCTCACATTTTGTTGGTAGAATGGATAGAATTTTCTTGGATAAAACTGGAAGATTCCAAGTTAAATATGGTGATCCATCAGAAAAATTAGAAAGACCAAATTCAGTTGATGATGCTATAGAAATAGCTAGCGTTATGCTACATCCATTCTTGTATCAACCAAGACAAGCAGAAATTGATTTCTTAAAATATAAGAGATATAGAATGAGTGATATAAAAGATCTTGAGGATAGAATCAAGAATCTTGAATATTATACATCTTTGTCTATGCTTGAAACACAGACATCAAATTTATTCATTCCTGATGCTGATGGATTAAACAAATTTAAATCTGGTTTCTTTGTTGACAATTTTACAACTCTTAAACCACAAGAAACTGATGGTTTTAAAGTAAGATGTAGTTTAGACTCTTCAAAAAATGAATTAAGACCTCAACATTATTGTACATCTGTTGATTTGATGCCTGGCCCAGTATCTGGTGTTGCTGCAGGAACTGATCGTGCTTTTCTTGAAGCAGAAGGAACAAATATAAAAAAACAAAGTGATGTAGTCACTCTTGCATATACAGAAACCGAATGGTTGAGTCAACAATTTGCCACTCGAACCGAAAGTGTTACACCATTCTTAGTAAGTTTCTGGCAATCAACAGTTAAGTTATCTCCATCATCAGATACATGGACAGATACTGCAAGACTTGAAGCAAAAATAATTCAACAAGAAGGTAGTTTTGCTGGTGTTATGGCACAGGCAATGCAAGAGTTTGGAGTTGATCCACAGACAGGAATGGCTCCAATACAATGGAATTCTTGGGAAACTAACTGGTCTGGAACAGAACAATCTGATCGTAAGGATAATAGAACGGAAAGATCGCAAGCATCTCATGAAGAAATCATAAAAGCGGGTTGGATTAATGGTGGTAGAAGTGTTAACCACTCACAGATGGTATCTGTAACCACTACAAATACTCTCGAAGATACAATTCGTGATACCTTCCGTCTTGAAAATCAAACCAGAACTGGAACTAGAAAAATTGTTACTGAACAATTTGATAATGAATCGATTGGAGATAGAATTGTAAGTCGTGATGTTATTCAAAACATGCGTTCTAGAAATGTAGAAGTTAGAGCAACTAAGTGTAAACCACTTACACAGTTATATGGATTCTTTGATGGAGTTAATGTAACACGATATTGCACTCCTAAACTATTAGAAATTTCAATGACTTCAGGAACTTTCCAAGTTGGAGAAACTGTTATTGGAAAAATGCCAGGTGCTGGTTTACCAGAAGAGGGAACAGACTCTTCAGCAATTAGATTTAGAGTTGCACAATCAAACCATAGAGTAGGCCCATACAATGCTCCAACAGAAGTCTTTGCTAAGAATCCTTATATTTCTCAGGTTGGTGCAACTGGTCTTGAAACATTCTTAGGAACACCTGGTACAGTTCAACTTGCAGGTGCTAGTGGTGGTGCTACAGACATGCCAGCAACATACTCTTCTACATCCACCATTTTAAATGTTGATACAAAATCTATGGCTGATCAAGCACAGGGTGATTATTATGGATATGTTGATCAAAAAATGGAGTTAAGAGGTTCATCTAGTGGTGCTACTGCAACTGTAGTTAGAAGAAGAATGATTGCTGATCTTGGTGCTAACATGATAGCAAGTTTCTATATTCCAAATCCAAATAGTGGTAATCATCCAAAATTTGAAACTGGAACAAAAACATTTACATTAATTGATAATACCGAAAATGATCAAGAAAATACAGATACTTACGGTGAAGATACTTACACTGCTGCTGGAACTATAGAAACAGTTCAAGAGAATATTATTTCTACTCGAAATGCCATTATTCAAACAAGACCAACTAAAGATGAAAGAAATACTAGAACATTAACAGGTTCTAGTGTTATAAAAACAGAAGCTATCAGTAGTGCTCAAGCAGAGACTGGAAGAAGAGATTTTTGGTATGATCCATTAGCACAGTCTTTCCAAGTTACAGAATCTGGTGGTATATTCATTACTAGTTGCGACATCTATTTCCAAACTAAGGATGACATGGAAATTCCTATGACATTTCAAATTCGTACAATGGAAGGAGGAGTGCCGACGCAAAAAATCCTGCCGTTTTCTGAAATAATAAAATCTCCTGATCAAATTAATACTTCTACTAATGGAACTGTTGCGACAAGATTTACATTTGATGCACCAGTGTATCTTGAGGGGGATAATACAGAATATTGCATAACTTTAGCATCATGGTCAACTAAGTATAAAGTATTCATATCAAGAGTTGGTGAATCTGATTTATTAACAGATGAATTTATATCACAACAACCATACTTAGGATCTCTGTTTAAATCACAGAACGCTTCTACTTGGGAACCAAGTCAGTGGGAAGATCTAAAATTTAAAATTAATAAGGCTATATTTGAAACCGAAGGAACAATGGAGATATATAATCCCATTTTATCTGAAGGTAATCGACAAGTTGCAAGATTGCAACCTAATTCAATTAATATAAATTCAAAACGAGTTAGATTGGGTATTGGAACTCCATTAACTGACACCGTTCTTACATTAGGTAATACCATTAATCAGTTGACTGTCACTGATGGAACTAATACATTTACATCAGCATCAAATGCCTCTGGTAATTTTGTTGGTAGTGCTGGTGTAGGAACAGGTAGTATGGGTATTGTGAATGCTGGTTTAGGATATACTCCTGCAGCTGGAAGTGCCTTATTTGTTGGTGTTGCTCTTACTAATATAACTGGTGGTGGAGACTTCATGACTGCTGATGTAGTAGTTACTGATGGTGGAATTTCATCAGCAAGAGTCATAACTTCTGGTAGTGGATTCCAACAAGGTGATGTTCTTGGTATAGGAACGATTGGAAATAATGCTGTGGGTAGAAATGCAAGACTTTCTATTGTTTCGATTGGTAGAACAGATGAATTAATATTAGATAATGTTCAAGGTAATTTTGCTTTGAATGGAACAATGACATATACCAATCCAATCACTGGTTTAACAACATCATTGAATACACATGTAACTTCAGGTGTTGCAAGTTGTAGATTGGAAAAAATTACAGTGGTAAATGATGGTTTGCATTTCACTGTTGACCATAGGAATCATGGTATGCATCATGAACAAAATAGAGTTACACTTTCTGATGTTGAAACTGATATTTCTCCAACAAAATTATCACTACCATATGGTTCTAGTTCTACATCAACACTATCTGTTGTTAGCACTGATAACTTTGGAACATTTGAAAATGTTTCTGTCGGAGCAACCAATCCAGGCCTATTAAAAGTTGGTGATGAGGTTATGCAATATACAGGTGCTTCTGGTGGATCAATTACTGGTATTACTAGAGGAAATAATGCAAAAGGATACATTAAAGGATCACCTGTTCGCAAATATGAATTAGGTGGTGTATCTCTTGCAAGAATTAACAGAACTCATTTATTAAGTGATGTCACTGATTTGGATCCAAATCCAATTACATTTGATAGTTACACAATTAAAGTTGATACTAGTGCTTTGACTTCTGCACAAACTAATACTCCATTCTCAGCAGCGAATAGACAAAGTGATGGAAGTGCTGCAAGTAATCCTAAGTTATATTTAAATGATACTAAATCTGCTGGTGGATTTGATGCTCATGCAACACAGAATATTCCTTTCCAAATAGTTTCACCAAATGTAGCAAACGTAACTGTTCCTGGTACTACAATATCTGCTCAAATGAGAACATTGACTGCAGCAAGTCTTGGTGGTGGATTGGGTCAAGGAACTGATGTTCCATTCTTAGATGGAGGTAGTGAAACTGTAACTTTAAATAAGTCAAATTACTTAACATCTACAAGAATGATTGCATCTAGAGTTAATGAACTCAATAATACAATACCTTCTTCAAGATCTGGAAGTAGATCATTTAATATGACACTTACATTGGAAACAAGTAATACTAATTTATCTCCAGTTGTAGATTTAGAAAGAATGAGTGCAGTTCTTATATCTAATAGAATTGACTCTCCTATCTCTAATTACAAACAAGATCCTAGAGTTAATACTTTATTTGAAGATCCCACAGCATGTCAATATGTTTCTAGAGAAAATAGTTTAGCAAATTCTGCATCATCTATTAAAGTATTGCTTGATGCACATATCAATGAATTTTCTGAGATAAGAGCATATTATGCAATTAGCCCTATTCCAAATTTTGATCCAATATTTGAACCATTTCCTGGCTATCGAAACTTAAATGATTTAGGTCAGGTAATTAGTTCTACTGAAAGTGATGGTTTACCTGATAGGAATATTCCTAAAGCAGATGCTGGAGCAGGATTTAAAAGTAATGAATTGACCTATAGAGAATATGAATTCAACATGGATGAACTTCCACCATTCAAATATTATAGAGTTAAATTTGTATTAACATCAACAAATCAAACTTATGTTCCTAGAGTTTCTAACTTAAGGGTTATCACATTAGCATAATGTCAGATTTAATTCCAGTTGAAGGTAATAATGATTTAGTCAGAGATCCAAATACTGACCAAATTATTAATACTAATACAAATGCTTACGAACAATATATGAATCGTCGTAGGCAACGTAAACTTGAAAAAGAAAAATCTTTATCTGTAGAAGAGGATCTTGCTAGTTTAAAAAGTGAAATGAGTGAGATCAAATCTCTATTAAAGGAGTTAGTAAATGGCAACTAAAAAAATTACTTTTGATCCAGAAGCAGGAGCAGCATATGCAGCTAATTTTGCTATGCTTGGAGGTGCTAATTTTGAAGGTAACTTTGAAGTTGTAGGAACATCAAACACGGCATTCAGTCTTGAAGGATATTCTGGATCTTCTCAGATGACTAAAAGTGTTTCCATAGGATCGACTGCTTTTCCTGCAGCAACCTTTGCTGTTGGTTTTACAAGTGCTGTTGATGGAAAGATTCGTATATCTTTAGGTGGAACACAAACTAAACTTTTAGAAGAAGGTAGATATGTGTATGATGTGATTGTTAGTTCTGGAAATACGTTTTACAGATTAGTTGATGGTAATATTCTTGTTCAACCTGGCATATCGTCAATCTCCGCACTATAAATATGGATAGAGGTATAGTATAAATGGCTCAACCATCCACCAGATCAGAATTAATTACCTATGCTAAAAGGCAGTTAGGTGCACCAGTATTGGAAATCAACGTTGCAGATGAGCAAGTTGAGGATATACTGGATGATGCTATTCAATTTTTTCAAGAGCGTCATTTTGATGGTGTATATCCAACATTTTTAAAATAT
>Ga0181415_1000286_pt1 | contig 14212 bp, 14 predicted proteins | sample 38SPOviralmetaG_FD_130140 | JGI IMG/M metagenome (GOLD analysis project Ga0181415, IMG submission 130140) | Marine viral communities from the oligotrophic San Pedro Time Series (SPOT) site, San Pedro Channel, CA, USA - 38 SPOT_SRF_2012-12-11 | ecosystem: Environmental > Aquatic > Marine > Strait...
CAGGCAGACAAAATCAACATCAATGACAGAAGTACAAATACGGATTTCTTTTTAGTAATCATTAATTTTTACTCCTTCATTATTTAAATAATGACTTCAATAATTCTATCTGAATTTAATCAAAGTGTCTTATTGAATGAAGGTAATTCTTTTGAAATTATGGGAGAAGAGATGCAGTTTTTGTTATTATATTAAACAACTTTTCGTCATCAACTTTGTTCATCCAGTGTACATTTTTACTCCTACCAGAGATTTGATTAGTATCTACCACTGTTTGACCAAGAGTTAATTCAGAATCTACCTCTACTTCAACATTTGTTAATTCACCTGTTGTGAGAGAGCTATCAACTAAATACGCTGTTACAAATGCATCATGAACCGGAGTTCCATCAGGAAACTTTTCTTTTACAATCTCTAAATCTGCTAAGGAACCCATCAATGCAACAAAATGTTCACCTGTTAATGTTCCTGAATCAAGAATCTTATTCAACCTCTCTTTAGTAGAAATCGCCTGATGAGTTACATCTAGCCCCATCATGACTAATTTAACTCCCGAATTTAAAACAATTTTTGCTGCTTCAGGATCAACAAGTATATTGAACTCAGCAACAGGTGTGTGATTTCCAAATCCTGCTCCACCTCCCATGAAAATAATCTGTTCAATATTTTTTGCTAATTCTGGATTAGATTCTAAAACTTTTCCAATATTGGTCATTGGACCTAAAACGCATATAGTAATTTTTTCTTCACTTTTTTGTAATAATTGTGTGATGTAATCTACTGCTCCTAGTGACTCTTCAATTTTTGAAGGTTCCGGAAAACCTACTCCATTTAATCCATCAGTTCCATGAACCCACTCAGCTGTAAGTAGTTCTCTATTTAGTGGGGTAGCTTCACCTTTGTAAACAGGTATATTGTTTCGTTTGGAATGCTCTAAAATTCTTAAAGCATTCCTTGTTCCAACATCAACAGTTACATTTCCAGCGACAGTGGTTAAGGCAAGAAGCTCCTCATCATTAAAATGGGCTAAAGCTATAAGAATTGCAACGGCGTCATCAGTACCAGGATCAGTATCAATTATAAATTTCATTTGTTTATTTTAGTGGTTTTAAGATTCAGAATCCACAAAATCAACGGATGGTTCGTCTGGAGCCTCAACTGACTCAAACTCTAGAGTGCCTTCGTCTTTGTTTAGAGAAATAATAATTGTTGATCCGGCTTTATACTTCCCTTTTAAAAGCTCCTCAGACAAAGGATCTTCCAGTAACCTTTGTATTGATCTTCTTAGTGGTCTTGCACCAAATTCTTTATCATAACCTTCTGTAGCTAAGTGTTCTTTAGCCTCATCTGAAAGAACTATCTCTAAATCAGAATTTTTTAATTGGGAATGAACCCTATCAAGCATTAAATCTACAATTTCTTTAACTTCATCAAGCATAAGCTCGTGAAAGACAATTGTTTCATCGATACGATTTAGAAACTCAGGTCTAAAGTATCTCTTAAGCTCTTCGCCAACTTTAGATTTCATTTTTTCGTAATTATCTATCTCATTTAAACTACTAAATCCAACATTCTTGGCTATATCTTTAGTTCCAAGATTAGATGTCATGATAATTATGGTATTTTTGAAATCAACAGTTCTTCCTTGAGCATCTGTTAACCTTCCATCTTCTAGAATTTGAAGTAAGGTATTGAAAACATCAGGATGAGCTTTTTCTACTTCATCTAAAAGAACAATACTAAAAGGTTTTCTTCTTACAGCTTCTGTAAGTTGTCCGCCTTCATCATAACCAACATAACCAGGAGGAGAACCAATTAGCCTGCTTACTGTATGTTTTTCCATATATTCTGACATGTCTATTTGAATTAATGAATCTTCATCTCCAAACAAAAACTCAGCTAGGGCTTTTGCTGTTTCTGTTTTACCAACTCCAGAAGGTCCTAGAAATATAAAAGATCCAGATGGTCTTTTAGGGTCTTTGAGTCCAGACCTTGTCCTTCTGATTGCCTTTGATACTGCAGAAATTGCTTCATTTTGCCCAATAATCCTCTTGTGGAGCTCAACTTCCATTTCAAGCAATCGCGCAGTTTCTTCCTGTGTAAGCCTATGTACCGGAATACCTGTCCATTGAGCTAAAACTTCAGCAATTTCCTCTTCATCGATAACCATTTCAATTTCAGTGGCAGCAGAAGAATCTGTTGAATTTACTTCATCTAATAAAAGTTTTTCTTGATCTCTAATTTGTGCAGCTTTTTCAAAAAGTTGTGATTGAACAGCATCAATTTTTTGCTCTCTTAAATTTTTAAGCTTGTCAGCAATTTCTTGCTTATCTTGATCAAGTGGTTTTTTGTATACCCTCATACGGCTACCTGCTTCATCAATTAAGTCAATAGCTTTGTCTGGTAAAAACCTGTCAGAAATATATCTATCAGCCATGTTTACAGCTGATGCAATAGCTTGATCAGTGAATCTTACTCCGTGATGAACCTCATATCGATCTTTTAAGCCATCTAGAATTTCTATAGCATCTGATAATTTAGGTTCATCAACCTGAACTGACTGAAATCTTCTTTCTAGAGCAGCATCTTTTTCAAAATGTTTTCTAAATTCCTCAAGGGTTGTTGCTCCTATAGTTTGCAACTCTCCTCTTGCTAACATTGGTTTCAAGATTGATGCTGCGTCAATTGCACCTTCTGCAGCTCCAGCACCTACTAGTGTGTGTATTTCATCAATGAACAGAACAATGTCGCCTCTTGTTTTGATTTCTTTAAGAACTTTTTTAAGACGCTCCTCAAAATCTCCCCTGTATCTTGAACCAGCAACAAGAGCGGATAAATCTAATGTATAAATTTGCTTTCCTTCAAGAGTAACTGGTACATCTCCAGAAATAATTTTTTGAGCCAGGCCTTCTACAATTGCAGTTTTTCCTACTCCAGGTTCACCTATTAGAACTGGATTGTTTTTAGTTCTTCTAGAGAGGATTTGCATTACTCTTTCAATTTCAGTTGTTCGACCAATGACAGGATCTAGTTTCCCTTCTTTTGCCATTCTTGTTAAATTTCTACCAAACTGATCTAAAATTGCAGAGCCCGTTCCTGAACCAGGTCTTTCTCTTCCACCTGTAGATGCAGCTTGCTGTTTTTTACTTTCACCAGCGGATGAAATTAATTTGATGACTGTCTGGCGAACTTGTGATAATTCTGCACCAAGCTTTTTCAAGACTTGTGCTGCAACCCCTTCGCCTTCTCTAATAAGGCCAAGTAGAATATGTTCTGTTCCTATGTAGTTGTGTCCTAGTTGCAATGCTTCTCTAAGTGATAATTCAAGAACTTTTTTGGCCCTTGGTGTAAAAGGTATGTGGCCACTAGGAGATTGCTGTCCCTCCCCAATTATTTCAACAACTTCTGATCGAACACTATCAATATTGATGTTTAGCTCTTCTAATGCTTTTGCTGCATGTCCCTCTCCCTCTTGAATTAAACCTAGGAGAATGTGTTCAGTACCTATGTAATTATGATTGAGCCTTCTAGCTTCCTCTTGCGCTAAAACAACAACTCTTCTTGCTCTATCCGTAAATCTTTCAAACATAATGTTATATTACCAAGAGTCTGTTTATACACTTAAATGAAAATTACAACTATTTATACATTTAATTTATTCTTTATATATGGAAAGCAATGAAATTAAAAAAATAATTCCTTTTAATGATATTTGGGAAAACTTAGAAGTACTAGAAAATAGACTTCTAGAAGTTTCAAGCTCTTCTAATGAATATCTTACTTCTATTTCTCAATACCTTATAAAAGCTGGTGGAAAAAGATTTCGTCCTATTGTTACATCTCTTGCTGGAAAATTTGGTGAAGAAGAACAAAATATTGAAAAAATTATTGATGCAGGTGTATGTGTTGAACTAATTCATATCGGAAGCCTTTACCACGATGATGTTATGGATAATGCAACAACAAGAAGAGGCGTAGAAAGCTCAAACTCAAAATGGAACTCCAATCTTTCTATACTGGCTGGCGACTATTTGCTTGCTAGGTCTTCTGAACTTGCTGCAGAAAACCTTGGACTAGAATCAGTCAAACTACTTGCCTCAACATATGCGGAACTAGTTGAAGGACAGACAAAGGAACTTAATTTAGCATTTAATTTAGAACAAAAAATTGATGATTATTTGAGTGTCATTGAAGGAAAAACAGCCAGCCTAATTAGAACAAGTGCAAGATTAGGTTCGCTTGCTAGTTCTGCAGACAGTGATGTAATTGAGGCCTTAAGTTCATGGGGATGGAATTGCGGAATTATATTTCAAATATCCGATGACATATTAGATTTAACTTCAGATTCAGAAACTCTTGGGAAGCCTGCTGGCAATGATATCTTGGAAGGGACCTATACTTTGCCAGTCTTAATTGCGTTAAGTAAAGACCACGGCAAATATCAGGAAATCCTAACAGAAATAAAAGAAAAGAAAATTAATATTGAAAATGTTTTAAGTGAATTTACTACTAAAGAAATTATTGAAGATTCTAAAGAAGTAATAAATAAATATTTTAATCAAAGTATCGAATCAATTTATTCTCTTAAAAATCATGAACTTTTCCCAGTACTTGAAAATATAAATAATTATTTAATAAACCGAACAAATTAATTTTCAGGTTTAAGGTGTGGAAAGGCAATCACCTCTCTAATAGAATCATTATTTGTTAACATCATGACAAATCGATCTACTCCAAAACCTAAACCACCTGTAGGAGGAAGTCCGAACTCAAGTGCTTCAATGTAATCTTTATCTTCTACATGGGCCTCTTCGTCACCCTGTATTTTCTTTTTTGCCTGTACTTTAAGTCTTTCATCCTGGTCGAAAGGGTCTATCAATTCTGAAAATCCATTTGCTAATTCACTACCAAATGCAAAAAGTTCGAACCTTTCAGTGACTCCTTTTTCTTTTTTGCTTTCTCTAGCAAATGGTGAAACCTCTTTTGGATAATGTGTCACAAATGTTGGATTAACAATATTGTCTTCAATATAATTTTCAAATAAATCATAAACGAGAGTACCAATGCTTTGTGCATCAACCTGAATGTTGTGTTTTTTATTAAGCATACTCTGAATTTCTTTTAATTCTGAATCACATTTTATTTCAATTTCAAAATGGTTACTCACTAAATCAAACATACTTATTCTTTTCCACGGAAAACTAAAATTTGCTTCTTTGCCTGCATATTCAACATTTAGACTTTGATTTAACTGTGTAAATATGTGTTCGCACATTCTCTCAACCATGTCCATAACGCCATTAACATCTGTATATGCTTCATAACTCTCCATCATCGTAAATTCAGGAGAGTGTGTCTGATCAACACCTTCGTTTCTAAACACTTTTCCTACTTCAAAAACTTTTTCGTATCCACCTATTATCAATCTTTTTAAATAAAGCTCAGGAGCAATGCGAAGAAACATGTCTATATTCATTGCGTTGTGATGTGTTATAAATGGTTTAGCTATCGCTCCACCAGCTTTAGGTTGAAGAGTAGGAGTTTCAACCTCTATAAATCCATCAGTAACCATAAACTCTCTTAGCAACTGCAGTACTTTAAATCTTGTATCAATTGTCTTCTTTGCATTACTATTAACGATAAAGTCAAGATACCTTTGCCTAAACCTTGTCTCTTTGTCTTTTAGCCCATGCCACTTTTCAGGAAGTGCTCTGAAAGATTTACTAAGTAATATTAATTCAGAAATCTTCAAGGAGAGTTCTCCTTTTTTTGTTTTCATAATATTTCCCCTACTTCCAATCACATCACCTACATCTAGAAGTTCGATGTATTGTTGAAGATTTTCATGTAAATCATCTTTAGCGACTAGCAACTGAATTTTGCCAGTAGTATCTTTTACATCGATGAATGTCAGCTTTCCAAAAGATCTAATACTTAGAATCCTCCCCCTTACAAGAACGCTTATATCAGTTTGTTCTCCATTCTCTAAGCTTTGGTGTTTATTTTTAATATCTTCAATAAAAGTAGTATTTTTAAAATTAGTTGGGAAAGAATCTATATCAATATCTTTTAATTTTTCAACCTTCTCTTTTCTAAGGTTATATATTTCTTTTTCTGATTTTGATAATTCAGTCACATTTATATCCTAATTATTTAAGTTAAATATTTCTTCTAACCCAATTAATGTTAAATCTTGTTCATATGATGCATTCAAATTTAGTGCAGGTTGAATAGTTTTACTCAAACCACCAGTTAAAATAATCTTTGGCTTAGTTCCTAATTCTTGTAGAAGCTTTTCAATCATTGAATCAATCATTGAAGCGTGACCATAAATTAATCCACTCTGAATAGCTTCATATGTATTTTTTCCAATAACTTTTTTTGGTAAGTCTAATTCAACTGATTTCAAAGAAGCAGTTTTAGATGTTAGAGCATCTAAGCTAATTTTAATACCTGGTGCAATAGAGCCTCCAAGATATTCCTTTTTTGAATTTACAACATCAAATGTAGTAGCTGTTCCTAAATCAACAATTATGACATCTGATTCAGCAATTTTATATCCAGCAACAGAATTGGCTATTCTGTCTGGCCCTAGCTCTTTCGGGTTATCGATATTTACTTTTAATCCTGTTTTTACTCCAGGCCCTACAACTGTGGGTGTAGATTCTAAATATTTTTCTATAGCTTTGACCATATTATTAGTCACCTGGGGAACGACTGAACATATAATTGAGCCAGATATTTGATTTTTTGTTTCAATATCTAATTCAAAAGTTGAGTTGAAAAGAACTAATAGTTCATCTGAGGTATTAGCATCTCGGGTTGTAAATCTATAGGAATTCCAGCCGTCTTTATTACCTATACCGACAGTGGTTTCTGTATTTCCTATATCTATAGCAATCATTTTTTTCATAGTTTTATATCTAGGTTGTCAATAAGTCTTACATTTTCGACATAAGCCGCAACTAATAACTTTAATTTCTTTGAATATTTATTTGGAGATTTAAAATTTTCTACGTCTACCAATTCAAGGTAATCCAAAACAATATCATTTTTTATAAAGTAGTTTGCTCCCTCTTTTACGGCTTCTTCGTAATCATTGTTTAAAGCAATTGTATCTGCAGTCTTAAGCAATAATTTATATATATTTGCTGCCTTTAATCTTGCATTGGAAGACAAATGGCTGTTACGACTACTTAAGGCCAAGCCATTTTTATCTCTAATAATGTCTCCTTCAATTATATGAATATTTAGATTAAATTCTTTAATCATATTTTTAATTAAAAATAATTGTTGAGCATCTTTTTTCCCAAATACTGAGTAGCTGGGCTGTATTAGATCAAATAGTCTTTTCACAACTGTCAAAACTCCTTCGAAGTGACCAGGTCTTGAGGAACCTTCTAATAAACCTCCAATTTCATTCGGAACAATTGTTTCTATACTCTTATTTGGATAGATATACTTTTCTTCTGGAACAAATATGTAATCAACTTTCCTACTTTTTAATAATTGAATATCCGTATCCAATTGAGTTGGATAATTATTAAAATCTTTAATGTTGTTAAATTGTCTTTTATTTAAAAATATTGAGACCAAAATTTTTAAGTTTGTTTTTTTACCTAAATCAACGAGAGAAAGGTGACCCTCATGGAGAGAACCCATTGTAGGAATAAAACAAATATCTTCATTTAGAATATCGTTATTAATAGTCCTTATAATTTTTGTCATTATCGTGCCCTAAATTTGGTGCCCGTACTTAGAATTTAATTTTACCAATCTTTGTAATTTTTTGTTCATGAATTTCATAACTAGATTGATCTAATTCTCTGCCTAATAATTCATATAACGGTTGTAAAACAAAAAGACGATTGTGCCAATCATAATGAGGGATAGATAGATCTTTTTGTCTTATCTCCTCTCCTTTAAAAAAGATAATATCAATATCAATTATTCTTGGACCGTATCTAATAATTTTTTTTCGTCCCATTTGTGTTTCAATATTTTTAATTATTTGTAAAAGAGATTGCGCCGTTTCTTGATATTCATATTCAATAACTATATTTAAAAAATCATCTTGATCCTCATAAAGAACTGGTTCAGTTTTATAAACCGATGAGATAGCTAATATCTTTCCAAACTCGGATAGTAAGTTAATTGCATCCGACAAATTCTTATTTTTATCACCGACATTTGTTCCTAGAGAGAGAAAAATGCTATCTAAGTTTTTCAAAATATGAAACCGATATGTTTTGTGTTTTACTTTTTAAAATTGTATCTGGTTTGTGTACGGTTGCTTTAATTTCATTGATTCTTAAATTTCCTTTTTGAAATTGATTAGCAATATTTTTAACAATATTTTTTGATAATGATTCAATTAAATCAAAACTTTCTCTCGCAACAATTTTTATAACTAAATCAACAACTTCTTCATAGTTAATAGTTTTACTAATATCATCTTCTTCAAAGTCGTCAATATTAATATGTATATCTACAAAAAATTTTTGCTCATTGTTTTTTTCATTATCGTAAATCCCATGTTTTCCAAAACATTCTATTTTAGATAAATGTATGTCAAAAGACATTATTTAGACAGTAGGAATAAGAGAAATTGCTTTTGGTGACAATGGCTTTTCAAGTATTTTTTCAAGTATTGTTCTTGCCAGAATTGGATCGTCTAATAGTTTTGAGTAAATTAAATAACCAGCAAGTATTCCTGGAACTTGCTCGTCTAATAATTCACGATGTATTAATAGCTTTCTATCTTTATCAGCTAAAGCTTCTTTTATCGCGTCAAAAATAACATTAAGGGATTCTTTTGGAATATCATCATTAAGAGGATAGTGATAAGTTCTAAAACCAACTTCTTGATAGTTTTTCAGATTAAAATCTGAATCCAATAAAGAAAAAATTGCATTGATTCCCTGTCCTTTTAGCCATTGAATTTCTTCTTCTCTTCTGATTTTTCGAGGCGTAAGACCACCTCCGCCAATACATTCTGAAACAGCTAGTTTTCCTTCAATAATCCAATGAAAGTCATTAGGTTTTAAACCAGCCATTTATCCTCCGTAAATTATATGTTAGCTTAAGTTTAAAACTAAGAAGCTATGTGTAGCCTTACTAAAGCAACTCCGGAATCAATACAGTGTTGATATAACTGGCTATTTGTCAAATTTAGAGCCTCTGTGAATTTTTTCTTTGAATAACCAACAATTAAAGGAAAGCCAAAGCAAAAAGCATCAAGGTTTTCAAATAGTACTTTAGAATCCTCCATAGTTTTACCAAAACCGAGCCCCGGATCAATAGAAATTCGATTTTCTTTAATTCCATTAGAAATCAAAGAAACGATTTTAGATTCTAAGTGATCTTTTACTTCCTGAACAACATTTTTAAATTCCATCTTTTCTTGAATATGAGATGACTCTGGATGGTTGTGTACAAGTATAATTTTTGAGTTTCTATCTGCAGCTAATTCAATCATTTCTGAGTTTCTAAAACCACTAACATCATTCAAAATCTCAAAATTATTATCTAAAGAATATTCTGCAACACTTTTGTTCATAGTATCAATTGATAATTTAAAATCTCCATCATAATTGTCTAGAAAGAAATTTAATCTTTTAAATTCTTCTTCTTGGCTTATATCTTTAAAGTTTGGTTTTGTGGAAACACATCCAACATCAATAAGGTCGATTCCATTATTCTTTGCACTTGCCAGTAAACGAGTTAAATTATCTTTATTTTTATAAATACCATCGCCAGTAAATGAGTCATTATTTGAATTAATTATTCCAATAACATTGTTGTTAACAGAATCTAAGAGTTCATTCCAGTCCGACAATTTTAAGAAAAATTTAAAATTGCTTCATTACGTAGTGAAAAATCTAATTCATAAACACCCGTAGAAAAAGTAGTTATGACTTCCTCTGAAGAATTTTTTGAATTTAATAAATCAGAGCACAGATGTTTTCCAGACATTTTAACAAATACACCATCAGCATCAAGTGTTTTCTGTATGAGTAAAGCGATTTTCTCGGTTAGCTTTTCTTGCAAAGTGAGATCATTTGACAAATGACTTACGATGTCACTAAATTTTGATATTCCTAATATATTTTTTTTTGGGAAAACTGCTATGTTTACAGACCCATGAAAAGGTAACATATGATGTTCGCACAAGCTAATATATGAAATTCCATTTATATAAATTGGTTGGCTATGAATAGTTTTATCAAGAATTTCAAAATTTAAGTCAATATCACTCTTTTTTGATAGTTTTTTTTGAATTTGATCTAGAAACTTAAATGTTAATTTATTTATCTCTTCATCGCTTTTGTCAGTAATGTCTTTGAGTAAATTAAATAAAGCTTCTTCTGCAATGCTTAAATTTGTTTGCAATTTGCCCATTAAGCAAGCCTTAAGTTGTTTCCAGAACCCTGTATTTTTACTTTCTTGATAGATTTAAATACTTCTGCAACTTCATCTTTATTAATTGTTTCTTTTTCCATTAATAATTTCACCATTGCGTCCATTTGTTTTTTGAACTTTTTTAAAATTTTTCCTGCAATAACATGAGCATCATTAAGCAGATTTCTAACCTCGTCATCTATTGATGAAGCAACTTCATCTGAGTAATCTTGCTGCCTTCCATAATCTCTACCAAGAAATACTTCGTTAGAGCCTTTCCCATAAAGCATAGGTCCAAGCTTTTCACTCATTCCAAATTCCATCACCATTCTTCTTGCTATATCAGTTGCTTTTTCAATATCGTTTGATGCACCAGTTGTTGGATCAGCAAAGATTAATTCTTCGGCTACCCTTCCACCCATCAGCATTGCTAATCTGTCTTTTAATTCTGCTTTTGAAGAAAGGTATTTTTCACTATCTGGAAGTGCCATTGTATAGCCAAGAGCTCTTCCTCTTGGAATAATGGTAACTTTGTGAATTGGATCAGCATTAGGAAGTGCCCAACCAACTAAAGCGTGACCCGTCTCGTGATAAGCAATTATCAATTTTTCCTCTTCACTCATGACTTGGCTTTTCTTTTGAGGACCCGCCATAACTCTATCAATTGAATTTTCAATATCTACATTGCCAATAGTTTTTTTATTTTTTCTTGCAGCTAAAAGTGCTGCTTCATTCAATAAGTTTGCAAGATCAGCACCAGTAAATCCAGGAGTTTGCTTAGCGAGTGTTTCAAAATTAACATTTTTAGATAACGGCTTATCCTTAGAATGTACTTTTAAAATCTGTGTTCTACCGGCTAAGTCAGGCCTACCAACAATAACTTGGCGATCAAATCTTCCAGGCCGCAATAATGCTGGATCTAAAACATCTGGCCTGTTCGTAGCAGCCATAAGTATTACGCCTTGATTGGCTTCAAATCCATCCATTTCCACTAAAAGTTGGTTTAAAGTTTGTTCTCTCTCATCATGGCCGCCACCGAGTCCAGCGCCTCGCATTCTACCAACAGCATCAATTTCATCAATAAAAATAATGGCTGGAGATGATTCTTTTGCTTTCTTAAAAAGATCTCTCACTCTGCTAGCTCCTACACCAACGAACATTTCTACAAAGTCTGAACCTGAAATACTAAAAAACGGAACACCTGCTTCACCAGCAACAGCTTTGGCAAGTAGAGTCTTGCCTGTACCTGGAGGCCCTACAAGTAAAACTCCTTTAGGAATTTTTGCACCAAGCTTATTAAATTTTTCAGGTGATTTCAGAAACTCTTTTATTTCTTCAAGCTCTTCTTTAGCTTCTTCTACACCTGCAACATCTTGAAAGGTGACTTTTGGGGATTCTTCATCTAATTCTTTCGCCTTGGACTTGCCAAACTGCATTATTTGATTGCCATTTGATCTAACTTGTGAAAACATGTAAAACATAAATCCTGCAAGAAAAAGCCAAGGCAAAAATGCGAAAAGATAATCTTGAAAACCTGCTGGTTCTGTGTCGGTGTTTAAGATTATATCTTGATCAACTAAAAGCTGAAAAACTTCACCTTCAAACCCCTCTGGATACTCTGTTTGATATATAGTTTCATCATTGACTATTTTGAACTCAACCATATTTGATTGCTCTTTAATTGTTGCTTCAGTAACTACTCCGGAAGAAATTTCATTTTTAAAAATAGTGAATGATTTGCTCTCTGGAGCGTTGACTGTTGAGTTATATTGTTGAACTCCTAAAAAAATTAAAAGACCCAAAGCGAAATACATGAAAAAAGATTTATTGTTATTTTTTTTATTTTGTTCTTTTTTCTTATCCATCTTATTAATTTAATACTCTTCGGATTAAAAGCAATACCGAGAATTAAGAGAGGACCGCTAAATATGGTAATTCTCTGTATTTACCGTTGTAATCAAGGCCATACCCAACGACAAATTCCGGGCCAATTTCAAATCCAGTATAGTTTATTTCAATTGGATCTTGAGAAACTCCTTTTTTACTAAACATACAAAAAATTTCAATACTTTTTGGATTTCTGGATTCAAGTAGTTTTTTTAAACTTGAAAGAGTAAGGCCTGTGTCATAAATATCTTCAACAATCAGAACATTTTTGTTTACAATATCATATTCCAAGTCTTTTAAAATTTTTATCTGACCACTTGACTCAGAACCGTAATAAGATTTGATGCTCATAAAATCAAAAGTAACATCAACTTGGAGCTGTTTTGCAAGATCGCTCATAACAATAAAAGCTCCTTTTAATATTCCAACAACAACAAGCTCTTCACCTTTATATTTTTCATTAATTTTATTAGATATTTCAGAGATTTTATTTTCAATCTCTTCTTTGGTTATTAAAGTTTTAGAAATTTTCAATTTCACCCTTTTCTACAGAAGCACTTATTATAAATTTATCTTTTTGTGTTTCCAACCACTTTCCTTCACTAGATTTCCTAATACCTGGTATCCACAAAATAGTATCTTTCAATTTAAGAACTGGCCATACTTCTCTCAACGATTTATTAACACCGTGGGAACGAAATAATTCGGTTACTTTCTTTGTATTTCCTTCAGCTTTAAATTGATCTCCATCGCTTATTACAGAAAAATATATTTGTTTTTGTAAATACTTTGGAAGAGAGTAAGACCAGTTATTTAAAACATTGGATGATTTTTGTAATTTAAATTTGAAAAAGCCTCTTGATGCTAATAATTCGTCAGAAGTACTCCACAATTTTTTATTTAAAAAGATTATTAATCCGCTATGTCTTGACACCTGCCAATTTTGAAAAAAACTAACCTGACCGCTATTTTTTTTTGATACAAATATTTTTTCTAAATCTATATTTTTTAACCCTTCTTGACCTATGAGTTGTGAAATAACTGAGGCTAAATAGAAAGTCTTAGAATCATTTTTATTTATTAAGGAAATAGGGATTTCAACATAACCTTGTGCATGTTTTATATAAGAAGTTAATTTGTTTTCATTTTTTGTTAACTCTTCAATTTCTAAAATTAAACTCTGAATCTTATTATTTAAATCCCCTTTAAAGTTTGTCTCAATGTCAGGAATAAGTTCATTTCTTAACCAGTTTCTTAATACTGAATTATCCTTATTTGTTGAATCATCAACAAACTTGATATCATTTTGCTTTGCATAAGCAATAATTGATGTTTTTTTAATCTCTATAAAAGGTCTCAATATGTTTTGGGATTGTTTCCTTATTGAAAGTAGTCCTTTTAATCTTGTTCCTCGAAACAGGTTCAGCAAGAATGTTTCTACTTTATCATCATTATGGTGGCCAAGTAGGAGTTTCTCATCTGGCTTCATATTGCTAAATAATAACCCATACCTGACTTCACGCATTTTAGTTTCTGATGCTCCAAGCTCCAGTTCTGAATCTAAATTTATATGTTGAATGTTTAAAGTCTCTGCAAATTTCTCCGCCGACTTCTGCAGTATGTTTGAATCCTCCTGATTGTGGTTAACAAATACACTTCTTACATTTTCAGTGTGAGAGCTAACTGCGTGAAGCAATACAGCACTATCAACACCTCCGCTCAATGCAACAACGTAGCTTTTAGATGGTTGTATTAGATTGTTGATTGTATCTCTAATTTCAGTCATTACAAGAGGACTTGTTTTACTTTTCTATAACTTTATATCTTTTTCGAGTCACCTGTCTGAAATACTGAATAACATTTCCAAGAATCACCAGAGTAGCTATCGCAACTGTCGTAGGAATTAAAAATCTGTAAGTCCATG
>Ga0181415_1000287_pt1 | contig 14177 bp, 18 predicted proteins | sample 38SPOviralmetaG_FD_130140 | JGI IMG/M metagenome (GOLD analysis project Ga0181415, IMG submission 130140) | Marine viral communities from the oligotrophic San Pedro Time Series (SPOT) site, San Pedro Channel, CA, USA - 38 SPOT_SRF_2012-12-11 | ecosystem: Environmental > Aquatic > Marine > Strait...
CATATCAGAGCTAAAGATGCTATCGAGGGTGTCATCAACATCAACAAGAACACAGCTAGCAAATTGTCGAAGTGGAGTTCGCACTCCTGCCATGATAGGTGTGGGAATGTTGATTTTGTGCTTTGAGATTGCGTTGTAGTATCGTCTGACATAGTCGAGCCTCGTTTCTTTTGGATAGTCTGCAAATATAGTCAAAGCAATCATCATGTACATGAACTGAGGTGTCTCGTAAACACCACCAGTACTACGATCCTGTACAAGATATTTATCTACAACCTGACGTAAGCCAGCATAGGTAAACAAGAAGTCCCTATCATGATCAATAAAAGTATCTACCTTTCTTATTTCTTCTTGCGAATACTTGATAAAGATTTCCTTATCATAAACATCAATTGATGTGCAATTAAGAATATGATCTTCTATGGTAGGAAATTCTCTCATCTTACCATAAAGTTGCTTTCTAAGGGAAAACAAAAGTAATCTAGCAGCAACATATTGATAGTTTGGATGATCCAAGTCAATAAGATCTGAGGCAGCGCGAATCAAAATCTTTTGAATTTCTTCAGTCGTAATACCATCATAAAACTCTATACCAGACTTCATCTCAACCTGACTTGCAGAGACCCCTGCAAGGCCCCTGCATGCCTCCTCAACCATCAAGTGCATCTTGTCAAGATCAAGTGGCTCAATTAATCCATTTCGCTTTTTAACTGTTAAATTAGTCATATTTTTTTCCAAGTGTTAAATTTGACAAGTGCTTCAAGTCCTGAATATATATTCGATTCTACCATAGTCTGTACGTCATGCCCCGATAAAACCATATCATTGATGTCCTTTTCAACAATATTAGATGGCCAAATCACTACGGGATCACCAGACTCGATTGTTTTTCTAATTCGGTTGACAATCTCTCTACTCCGTGGTTCATTATCATAGATCCAGACAGGATTGCAAATGCCCCAACGACGCACATCAGCATCAGCTCCGCACATAGCAATCGCGTTGCGAATGAACGTCGAGTCAAACGGACCTTCGGTGACGAATACATTTTTATCCTTTTGTACTTGATCAATCCCGTAGATTTTTGGTGAATCATCGTTTAGCATTATAGTAATGTACTTGATTGAGTTGGAGCTTAAAGCTCTACCCTGAAATCCAATAAGCTTATTTTCATAATATAAAGGGATTATAATTCTACTCTCTTTATATAAATTATCATAGTCCAAATCAAAGGACTTAATAAATCCAGAAAAATCTTCAGAATAATAAAATTTATCTGGATTTAACTTCCTATTCTTTAGATACTCAGCTGCCAATTTATTTTCTGAGCATAAGGGAAGATTTATTTTTCTTTTAAATACAGGTCTTTTGAATTCGAATTTTGGATCTTCAACTGTTGTTGCTCTGCCAGTTAATCCTCCTTTAAATCTTTCCATGATATACTGACGATGTATAACTGGATCGATCTTTTTCAGAAAATTATTAAATGTCATGGAGGAACCACAATTATGACATCTAAAATTTACATCAGATTTAACAGAGTATAGGTATCCTCTGGTCTTTGATTTATTTTTCTTTGAGTCCCCACAAACTGGACAACGAAAATTATAAAGGCCAGGCTTGACCTTTTTAAACTTTTCTAATCTTACTGCGATGAGATTAACAAATTTGGAATCAATATGATTCATTAAGTAATTTTTCTCTCTTTGTATTATAGCAAAGAACTAGGTCTAGGTCAACGATCTATTTCCCAAAACTCTTGCAGTAAATAAAAATTACCATCCATTTCATCATAATCTATGATGACAGAAGTGATTATTGATGTCCACTTAATAACAACATTAGAAGTTCTAATCAAACAATAGTCTTGTTTTGTCTGATTAGTCTTTTCCATCTTATCTAACCTGCTGGATTGTTGCTTGTGGAATTGTTGGAATAACTTTTGGGCCTATTACTTGCAAAACATTTAGGATGACCATACCTGAAGCGACTACTCCTAAAGTTACCCAACGAAACTTTGATAAAGATTCAACCTTTGTTTGTAAAGAATCAAAATCATTCTGCATTTTATCAACTAGTCTCAAGGTGGAGTCAGAAGTTTTTTCGCCTTCATCTAACCTATTCTCATGCCTTTCCAAAATAATTGCAACCTTATTACTACTTTCTTGTATCGATGATACTGCTCTTTCTAGTTTATCAAGCATCTCTTTTGAGAGGTCCTCGTAAATTGACAATTTTGACTCTAATACTTCTAATTTTCCAAGACCGAACATATTAGTTACCTAAAGATTTGACCCACTTTTTATAATTAGATGGAACTTTTCTAAAGTCAGTTTTTCCTTTTTTTCCTCTGAATTTCATTAATGGATCATATCCTGCAACAGGACCTTCGGAATCAGATTTTGATGAAAAACCAGCGGCACCAGGAGTACTTTGAGTAGTCATACCACCCATCATCTCCCGTAAATTATTTATTAATTTACTATAGTTGCGATCTCTCATTGTAAGACGTTTCTAGAATTTGCAAACACTTTTTATCAATAGGAATATCATGAATATAGCACTTTGGATGATCAGGAAGACGATTTAAAAATATCAAAAAACTTTTCATGGTCCCCCACATATCTTCATCAATCTTAAAAAATAGCATTGGTGTTGCAGCATCACCAAATATATTATACAAAACAATAAAATGATTGATGATTAAATGAGTTTTCAATTCTCCTGTTTTATTATACCTTTTGAGAAGCCTCTTAATGTACTTAAAATGATTAAGATCCTTGTCAAAATCATCCTTAGTTACTGCTTGAGGATTCTCATAATTTTTTATAGCAAACAGGAGAAAATTCCCTTCATTCAACTCACTAAAAATCATCTATCACTATTAGCTAGGTGGATATGTTGGAGCATTGCCAGTTGTAATACCTGACATTGAGACCAGAACTTCTTTCTTAACTCTCAACTCTCCCTGAGCATCGGTATATGTTGTAACACCAACCCAGCCCACACCGGTTTCATACTGAGTTCCTGTAGAAACTCCATCCTTGTCAACACCATAAACAAATGAATCATAATCACTATGTGTCTGATTGTAGTGAGAATCAAGAACAGTAAACTTAGGACACTGGCTTACAGTAAATGGCTCATCAGCGATTGCTGCACCACTAAGTCCCGCAGTAGAATCTATTTTTAATTCAGTTGCGCTCTCAATACTTAAAATTACAGCATCGCCAAAATAAGTACCTGCACGATCGCCAAAACGAATAACATCGCCAACTGCAGCTGAACCTGCGTCTCCAAATGCTGTTCCGCTTCCGGTTACAACACCGGTATCATAATTTAAAGATACTGTTCCTGCAGAGGTAACAGCATCACTATTTCCCCAAAGTGCCATATGCTTGTCCTGAAATAATTTCCTATTAGTATTTATCTTTTATCATTCTTCTCTGGTTTCGATTGCTTTTGCAACCGCTTCCAGAAGTTTATCGTCCATATCAGTCTTAGTAAGTTTTACTGCCTTGGCAAGAATGACGAGACAGATCTCAATTAGCTTCTCCCCAAGTTCCTCATTTTCAGGAATTTTGGCAACTGCGTCAGTAATAATTTTAGATGCAATTGGCAGTAAGATTGCAAACATTGTTTTTACCTCAAATACTATATTCTATATAGTCGATTAATCTACTACATTAGTCAAACCTTGATCCAATTTCAGGTTTTGGTGCTCTCTGCTTAGAAAGCTTGCCTTTGATTTTATCGACAGGAGTTACACCTTTGCGATCTTTTTCACCTTTTACTTTTTTCTTTCCTTGAGGTGGAATTGCATTACCTCTGGAGGACATTAGACCACCAGTCTTACGCAGTTCACTAGATACTTTATCAAAAGCAGATTTGCCAGTTCTAGTTCCACCCCTTTCAGATGAATTGCCAGTCTTGAAGTCTTTACCAGTTTCTTTTGCGTAGCGTGTACGCTCATCAATAGGGTTTATTTTTGGAAGTTTTGCACCTGTCTTTTTTGGCTGATCTTTCTTTGGGTAAACTTTTCTACCCTTTTCACCTGGCAGTATTGGTCCACCCTGGACATTCTCAATTGCAACTTCCTCGGTTGCATCTTTTCTGATTGCAGTTTCTTTGTCTTGACGACGCTGAGTGCCAACAACTGCGTTCAATCTTCTCTTAAGTTTTTTACCGGCTTCTGGTCTGTCTCCCCAGTCTCTAGTGTCTGGATGCTTATCCTTCCAGTCATCATGCTTCCCAATGTCCCTCTCTCTACTCTTTGGCAGTCTTGTTGGTTTGGGAGCTCCTTTCGCTTCATCTACTATGTAAGGGGAAGTAACTTCATATGCAGCCTTCAGCCTTTCTTTAAGACGAAGCCTCATATCATCCTCTCCTGTTTCCAACTGATTAGTCAGGTGGTCAGCAGCCTTGTAGTTCTTGTCGCCTGCCTTGTACTTCTGATATGCAGGAGTGTTGCCTGCTTTATCAGCATTAGTGACAACCAGGCGCTTGTCCTTTGGCTTTTCCTCCTTAGCAGGAGTTCCACCATATACTACTGCCTCATCAACTTCAACCTCTTCAGTCGCTACTTTATGAGCAACCTTAGCAGCATTCCCCGCCATCTTCACACCTTCTCCAGCTCCTTTGGCAACTGCACCTGCAACCTTCCCTGCTTTCTTAAGAGTTTTGCCCGTTTCGTTGGACAATTTCTTAGCAGTAGCCATTGCTTTATTATGGCGTTCAATTCCTTTTACAACAGCATCTCCAACTCTGTCGAGCAAACCTCTCTTCTTAGGCTGCTGTTTCTTAGCAGTATCAACTGCTTTTGCCCTATCAGATTGGCTCTTCAAGGCAGCCGTCATTCCCGATGGTTTAGAACTACCAGATTCTGAATCTCTTCTTGCCTGCTTCTCTTTACGAAGTCTCTTGATTGCTGATGTTCTAGCACCTCCCCTAAGAGAACCAACGGACTTACCAGTTTTAGTTACTGGTTCTACTCTAACACCACCTGCTCTTGCTTCTGTAAGAACTTCCTCGCCAAGTTCATAAACATACTCTACGAAGGATTCAAGACCAAGCTCTTCAATCAGAATTTCGATACCATCTTCATTAAGACCTTCCTCAATGAAATATTCTGCTGCTGTATTTGCTACCCATTGAACCTCTTCATCATGCTGCAAAAAGTTTACAAATTTCTCATGCTCCCTCTGCCTGAGTTTCTTTGAAGCCATCTTTCCAGCATCACGATTCAATCTTTGTTGTGGTGTAGGTGCTTCTTTGTCTTTCTCCTCAGATGCCATGCTGCCTGTTGGACCATTTTCAAAGTGTGGGTTCTTCATAGAAGTTCCCTTCTTCTTCATATCCTCAATGGCTTTTTCGTTATTCTTCTGACGTTTCTTCAGGTTAGGCTCAAGATAGGTATCATCTCTTCTCTCAGAAACCTCAGTGAATTCCACAATGGTCCCACCCAGATACTCAATACCTTCTTTGAAGTCTGGATTTATTTTGATGATTGATGAATTATCTACTGGACCATCAGTGATCTTTTCTGAATTATTCTTCAGAGATTTTTTTTTTTTTCAACCTCTATGAGGATCCCTTCACCTAGAGTTTCAGTTAATTCCGATCTCCAATCAGAATATCCTTCTGGAACACAATTAGGAACATCCCGACCATTCTTCTTCTTAGTTCCCTTTGCAGTATACCCATCCCAGCAAGTAGATGCTCCAACATTTTCTCTTGCTTTCCTCATCTTAGACTTCTTAGCCTCATCAACCAAATCACCTTCTGGTTCGTGACTTGACTTTACACAATTGGGAACAGATCTTCCATTCTTCATCTTGGTCCCCTTTGCCTTATAGCCAGTCCAGCAAGATGGCTTATTTGGATCCATACCAATATTTTTACGTGCTTGCTTCAGGCTAGCTTTTTTAGCTTCATCAACAGCTTCTACTTCTTCTTTATTACAATCTTTCTTGTCCTTCTTTTGCTTATCTTCCTTTCCCATTGCTTTGCCAATAGCCTTGCGCTTATTCGCCAGATATGAATCCGACTCATCTTCATCACCATCATTATCAATGTCACCATCTTCCTGACCCACTGGATCAAGTGTCTTTTCTTTCTTTTTCTCCACAATTTGATCTAGATATACACTAGATAATTCGTTCAGATGTACGGCCATTTTGACAATCAACTAACTTTCCTATATTTATTTATAAAAATTTTGACACTTGAAGTATCTACCTGCGGCTCATAATAATATTCATAATATTCACATACATCTCTTATCCATGACTTGAACATTTGCTGCTCTTCAGTCACGCAAATTAAATGATTAGTTCCTCTACGAATAATATCACCAACTAATCCAGTATTCATGTTCTGAACCGTATCTCCCACATTATAAATTTGATTACTCATATATTTTTCTCTGAGTACATTTGGATACAACTTGGGCGCAACTTCCCAATTCTCTACGACACGACCCTTTGCCTTCTGCTTCCTCCTATTCTCATCCTTCTTCTCTTTCTGCTTCTTAGTTTTCTTAGGTGATGCAGTCATGCCCTGTTGAACAGCATCAAACAGCCCCATTGCATCTTCGTCATCAAGAGACTTAGGAGTTCCTCTGCGGAATGTTTTAAAATCATTACTCAGAACTGCCTTTCTCATCTTAGATGCAGACATCCCTTCAACACCCTCTGCATCAGCATCACGAACGCCAGCAGATATTACACGAATCTCTTCGAAGTTATATAAGCTATTCTCTTCTTTACCGTTATACTTGTTTGCTAAACTTTCAAACTCTGCCTGACGATCAGAACCAACAACGATATTGATTTTCGTATAACCATCCTCTGCAGCAAGAACAAGAACATTGAAGATAGTATCCATCTTCTTATCATTGATAATGTTCTCCTCAAACTCAGGGAACATCTTCTTCATGTACTGAACTTTGATATTTGTATCCAAAGGGTTTTTCTTTGGATCTACAGTTCTTGAAGGATAGATTTTTAAATCTGCATCAACAGAAACTCTCTGTGCAGTCTTAAACAGACGTTCATGCCCAATCGTTGGCGGATTGAATCGACCAAAAACAATAGTGACAGTATCAGAAAACTCACCTTGACCAACTTCTATATCTTTTTTAGCACCTTGTGGTGTAGTTGGTGTGACTGGCTTTTTTTGCCTTGGGGCAAGCTGCTGAGTTGCAGGACCACCAGCTCTCTGTGGCTGTTCCTCCTGCTTCTTGTCTCTAGGCGTCATGTAGAGAAGCTTACCCTTCTCAGTTCTAGCAACAAGTTCTCCGTTCACAGGATTGATCCAGCCAGCTTTCTGCTTATCATACACCAAACCCTTCTGCATTGCTTCCTTTGCAGCACCGGTTTTGTTAAGTTCTGCTAAAAATTCAGAAAACCTTTTCATTAATTTAACACTTCCCTATACTTGGTATTTAGCCAAATTAAAACTATTAAAAATGGAGAATAGGAGACTCGAACTCCTGACAGCCTGCTTGCAAAGCAGGTGCTCTACCAACTGAGCTAATTCCCCGATGTAATCATTATATAGTAATTCAATTCAAGTGTCAATAAATTATTATTCTGTTATTTCAAGAACCATCTTGACATCATCCGCATCAAACACATTAGCCATGAGCCACTCTGCTTCTTCATATGATTCCGCTACACCATTCTCAACAATAAAATCAAGCATTATATCATATGCATCATAACTATTTGACATTGTCACCTGTGGTCTCATTTCCTTTCTTTCTTGTTTCTTCCTAGCAGAATTAAATACACCAGCAGCCTTACCAGTAGTAGTTAGCACTTTCCTACCCAAGGATTTGATATTTTTCTTGGAAATGGAGCTACCAACTTTATCTCTAATCTGTTTGACTTTATGTGCAAATTTATCCACTTTCTCACCAGTCTTTGTTTTGTAACCAAAGCTAGAAGAAGATCCAGAGGAGCTGCTAGATGGAGAAGAGGAACTACTAGAACTAGAAGAGGGGCTAGGTTTTCTATCTGAAGCCCTATCATCCCCCGATGTCATCTTTGCCCTTACTGGTGCCCCACTAACAGTTACCTTGGCTGTAGTTTTTTTGACACTTTTAGAAACTTTATTCGCTGGAGAAGAGCTTTTACCTTTACCAATCTTAATTGATTTAGAGGAACTACTGGAAGATCCACCAGATAAAGCCCTTCCCATACTAGCAGATTTACTTCTCGCTACTGCATCGGAGTGATCTGCGTCAGTTGTTTTAGATGCCTTAGATGCAGTCTCTCTAGCAGATCTGGTTGAATCTTCAGAAGATTTGGCAGCCAACCTTTTAGCTCTCAGTTCAGCTTGAGCTTTTTCCTTTTTAGAAGGAGGTTTGCTAGCTGCCTTGTCATCATCTTTGGAGTAGGTTTTGACTTTCAATTCGTCATAAGATTGTGTTGGCTTCCTTCTTGTAGCTGGTCTTGGTGTTTCTGCTATAAAAGAATCATCAAAATCATCAAATGCTTGATCAATTTCTTCTAGAGTGAAGCCTTCATCAAGAAGCTCATAAACAGCTTCTTCTACTGCTTCATCAATATCTGAATCACTGAGAAGATCAATATCTTCTTTGAAAAAAAAAGTTTCTTCTTCTTGACCGTATATATTAGTATAAGCCTCGGTTAAATTTCTAAAATCTCTTGAGTTCATTGGAACAAAACACTTTTTTAATAAAAGTATTTATGTATCAAAGCTTTCCGTCTACAACTGCATTACCAACAACTCTAGTGTATTGTTCAAGAGTTCCTTCCTGTTCACACTTTAGATGCCATCTACTCATATCAAGAACAGCCTCAAAGGTTGCACCAGTAAGAAAATCTTTCCCAGTATCTTTTCTTACACTAGTAAACAATCCAAATCTTGTCTTGCGAATATAGAAAGCATCATCAATCCAATCAACTTCTGTGATTTCGGGATGTTCAGTCTGCTCCATTATCCTCCTTTTTATTAAATCCAAATGGTCCTTCTTTGTCTTCGAGGGCAACTTTGAGTGCGATCCCACCAACCGCTTCCATAACCCTGAGAATGTCTTCTGCTCTTGCTCCTTCACCAAGTTCTTTGGCAACATACCAATATTTAGGCCAGAATGTTTCTCCTGCCTTTTCATAATCTTCGAGTGTAAGTAATTTCATTTTCCAACTCCATGATCAGGTGCTTCTTTTTCAAGTTTACGAATATCTTGATGCAATCTTTCTACTGCCTTACGAGTTTCTTCAGTCTCTTCCCATTCCCAAGTATCTCCAGACTTGGTTACAAAAGTTCTTTTAGTCATACGTCTCCCTCCTTACGATTTTCAGAATAGTGAACATCAAAAGATCCACCTGGATAACGAGATTGTAGTTTTTCTACATTCATCTCAATAACCTCATCAAGGGAAATATTCAGGCCCATACATGCTTGAGCAACATACCACATGATGTCACCTAGTTCACGCTTTAGATGAAACATATTTTCTTCATTGACGGGTTTGCCTTGGAAGACGATCTTTTTGACAATCTCAGTAAACTCACCTGCCTCAGCACACATACCTACAGATGCAGTGAGAAGACGATGAGTTTCAAAATCATCGGCAATCAGTTCTTGAATGCGATAAACAAATGCATCATGATCCTGAGAAGGAGTGCTAGTAACTCTGCTCACAAACTCTAGGTACTTATCAGTATCGACTTTATTGGACATATCTTCTTTATTGATTGAAATAGTCATTAAAATTTGAACCCCTCAAATGATTTCTTGATTGTGGACTCTTCGTAACTATACTCCTCTTCTTCTCCTTTGTCAAGTATATCATCCTGAGCACTCTGCTCACAATCATACAATCTCATCTTTGCACGATCAATACCAATGACAAATCTCTTGAAGAAATTGACATCGTTATATCGATTCTTCAACTGTTTTACCATAATTTGTCCGAGCCCCTCAAGCTCATCTGAAGAAATAAGGGCAAACATAAGATCAGCAGTAGCAGGGAGACCAAAGGACTCACTAGTGTCAGTAATGTCAACATCAGAGCTACCATAGCCAGAACGAGTGGTCTGCGTGGCAGAAACGATAGGGACGTTTGCTTCAACAGCCAGTCCTCTAAGCTCTTCTGCAACCGACTTAATATAAGAATATGAATTGACATTGCCGTTTGAGCGATACCTGCTGGAAGCACATATATTAAGGTAATCAATGAAAATAATATCAGGTCTAAATGACTTCTTAAGTGCAAGTTCATTAAGAAGTGCTTTAAAATGTCCACTATGGGCGCTGGCTGTAGGATACTCTTTAATTATAAGTGTTCCCTGGGTTTTCTTTGCTAAATTTGCTACCTTATTCTCAAACATTACTTTTGGCAATTCTGAAATTTCTTGAATGGGAACATTGAGGAGGTTAGCATCAATTCTCTCTGCAATCTTTTCTTCAGCCATCTCAAGCGTGATGTAGAGAACGTTACTTCCTTGAAGGAGGACTGAAGAAGCAACGTGGCACATGAACAAAGACTTACCGACGCCTGTACCAGCAAGAGCGACGTTGAGACTCTTGTTAACCAGACCACCCTGTGTAATTCTGTTAAAATATTCCAGATCGAATGGGATCCGGTCTTCCTTTTGGGTGTAAAACTTAAATCGCTCTTCATAATCGTTTAGATAGTCGTGACCAATATTGGAATCAAATGATACCGCCAAAGCATCAGATAGGATACCAGGAATAGCATCTCTTCCTTTCTTCTCGTTATTACCATCAGCGAGAGCAATTGATTCCATAAGTGCTAAGTATATAGCACGATCTCGACACCACTTTTCTGTAGTATCAATCAGCCAATCATAATCTGTCGGCTCATCCTCTAAGTAGCTGATAAGCTTTGTCACCTCTTTGAATGAGGAGTCATTGATATCAGTACGCTTTTCCGCCTCAATACAAAGAACTTCCTTTGTACTCAGAGAATTATACTGATTGACATAATTGAAGATTTCTTCATAGACAACCTTTTGGTTTGAATCTTCGAAGTAATCTGGTTTGATGAAAGGGAGTACCTTTCTTAAATACTTTTCATTATATAATAGGTTTCTAAGAATTAGAACCTCAATTTTGTCCATAACTGAATTCCCTCTGTGCAATTTGTTCGAGTTGGTCCATCACCTCTGGAGTGAAGTATTGTTCTGGGTCTTTATAAATTGCTTTTGCATAGACTTTTTTACCACCTATCTCATATCGACCAGCAACGTTTTTCCAAAGTCCGCCAATCTCACCGAGTTCAAGAAGACCATAATATCGATCAAGACCACGCTCATCGTAATACAAACGCACCGTAACATCTTTGTTCTCCTTGCTTAAACGCGACTTAGCAGTCTTTGCCTTGATAAGGTTTCCAATGACTTCTGTTCCATCTTTTTCTTTTTTCTTGCTGAGATAAATGATCGTAGAAGCCGCATACTTAAGTCCGCTGCCTCCTCCCATTTCTTTTGTAGGAACATAAGATCCAATTACATCATAGGTGTGATTTGTGACAATTAAAGGAATTTTTGCTTGACCCAGTTTAAGAGTCAACATACGGAATGCACCTTTAATAAGCTGAGATTTAGTCATGTCTCTAACCTGCTTATCATCAATAGCATCTCTGATCTCCTTTTCTGTAGAAAGCATTCCTAAAGAGTCTAGCACAAACATAACAGGTCTGCGCTCATCCTCAGGTTTTTTGAGATACACATCGACTGCTCTCAATGCCAGACTTCTGAATTCCTCAACTGTCACAACATTAGAGACCACGACACGATTTAAGTCGATGCCCCTACTTGCCATAAGAGACCCGTTAACAGCGGCTTCAGTGTCAAAATATAGACAATAACCATTAGGGTTAGAATCAAGGAAGTTTTTGACGACAGCAAGAGAGAAAAAAGTTTTTCCAGTACTAGACTCGCCAGCAATGGCAGTAATCTTATTGCCAGATACACCGCCAAAAATGGAACCTGAAACAAGTCCGTTAAAAATATACGAACCAGTATCAACGAATTCTTCAGTTTCTTCAATATCGGATGCAAGTTTTGTGTACTCATTACCGACCTCCTTCACAATTTCTTGTAAAAAATCCATTACTTCACCTCAATAGTTAATCCTGAAAGATAATCATCTCGACCAATTTTTCCAGTTGGAAATACATTGAATGATATCGTTATTCTATCATTATTTTCTCCTTCATGGGGGTCAGCTCCATGCATAAAACTAGACGGAAATATTATCATATCTCCAGGGCTAGAAATATATTCATCATTAGAAACACTCGCTTCTGGTTCAAACGATACTTTTATGGCCTGAACTTGAGTGTTGCTGGTTATGTACCAATCATTTGGGCACTTGAACTGTGTATACCCTACAGACTCAGTTAAATATATAATCCCACTGAGTATAGAATTTGGATGAATATGTGGAGGATGCCAATCACCTGGTCCAGAAAGATTTGCCCATGATTGAGTTACAGTTAACTCATCACACAAATAATTCATCTCAACCCGCAATTTCTCCAAGCAAGACATAATCCACTCTTTAATGTCTTTATACTTTTCATCATTCAAAAGATAATCATTATCCGTAGTTCTATTTGCTTGATTTGGTCTATACACCTCTTCCCTCAGTAGAGGTAGAGCATCTTCAATGAGTTTTGGGTCTGCCTTGAATTTATAAATTTTTCTAGGCAAAATAGATAATTCTTCCATTATGCAAAAAATGAATCTAGGTTTACAGTTTTTTCAACTTTCCATCCTATAGAATCTAGGATGATTTTTAAAGGTTCTAAAAAAGACTTCTCAAATTGTAAGTCATAATCAACGTACTTGTCAATACCAAGTTCCTTTGGGAAATCTTGAATAAATGAAATAACATTTTCTCTGAGGATATTTGGTGTCTTTAAGTAGCAAAACTTAATCTTCTCACCATTCTGAATTAGAGAGTATTTGTTATCCAACTTATTTTGTTTTATATAATGATTGAATAGGAGTGCTCCACGAACATGAATAGGAGTTCCCTTTGTGTAGATATCTGATGCTGATTTGTATTTCACAACATCAGATACGGATCTTGGGAATGAAATTTGCTCTGGTGGGAGTTTTTTAAAATCTTTACGACTACTCTCGATAAAGTCGATCACCTCATCTTCGGTGCCACTCATCATTAACTTGAGAGCATCCTTAATCATCTTACGGCAAGGTGCTGGTGTAGAGGACTTCACAGCTTCAATACCCATCATCTTGAGTTTGGGCTCTTCATAACGAACACCCTCACTATCCCATACATTTAGAATATACCGTTTCTTAGCAGTCCAAATACCGCGATCAGCGATATTCTCCCGCTTCATTTGCATCTTCTGGTCATATGCAGATACATAGACCGCAAGTTCCTCGTAACATTTGTCGATATACGGTTCCAGTTTATCACGGCAGACCATATCAAGTAAGTCCACAACTTTTGCTTTGTCGCCAGACCTATTAGCAAGAAATTTATCAACAAGAGGTCCAAGATTAAGATATATCGAATCAGTATCTGATGCGATGACATAATCCTCTTCTTCTGTTTGTAACAATTTATTTAGATATGCATTCATTTTATTTTCAATCCAACGAATACTTACCTGCCCAGAGAGAGTGATTGCTTCTGCATTTGCTAATTTGTAATACCTAAAGTATTGGTTACCAATAGCACCATAAGCGGAATTAAGCGAAATCTTCTTCGCCATCTGAATGTTGTTGCACCGAGAAATCTCTTTCTCAAGTGCAACAGTAGGTGTCTTTTCATACTGTTGCTTTGCCGCAAGCATCTTCTTTTTAAAAATAACACGATCCCCATACATCTTCTCCATTAGTTCAGGTAAGAATCCACGAACATCTTTGCGGAACATAGCACCATTAGCACATACTGCATAATCCTTATACATCTCAAATGTTATATCTTCATTCAAAATACGATCCACAGATACTGTAGGATGTTTCTCCTCAAGCAATGTCTCTGGTGAGATATTATATTGCATAATCAGGTGAGGATATAGTGAGTTCAAGTCAAAACTCACAACCCAATCATACTTTCCAGGAATAGGTTCTTTAACATATGCACCAGCATACTTCTCACTCTTTTCTGATGAATTATTAGGAGGAATTACAATATTTCTATTC
>Ga0181415_1000290_pt1 | contig 14155 bp, 12 predicted proteins | sample 38SPOviralmetaG_FD_130140 | JGI IMG/M metagenome (GOLD analysis project Ga0181415, IMG submission 130140) | Marine viral communities from the oligotrophic San Pedro Time Series (SPOT) site, San Pedro Channel, CA, USA - 38 SPOT_SRF_2012-12-11 | ecosystem: Environmental > Aquatic > Marine > Strait...
ACGGAAAAACATCAGCTGAGAATCTTAAATAGATAAAGGTTAAAATTGTTTTACGACCGGTAGCTTGTCTACCGGTTTTTTTTTATCCAAAAAGAATTCTAAGAGATAATAGAACAGAGACGACAACTAGTACTGGTCGAACTACTTTTTCACCATTTTTTATTGCAAATTTTGATCCAGTATACGCACCAGCGATTTGAGCTACAGCCATAATTAATCCTAAATACCATATTACGTATCCCTGAATAGCAAAAATGATAAATGCAGCAAAATTAGATGCAAAATTAAGTAGTTTAGTTATTGCTGTAGATTCCATAATATTTGTACCTTTGATAATTATGAATGCTAAGACAAAAAAAGAACCAGTACCTGGACCAAAAAAACCATCATAAAATCCAATTGCAAAAACAATGAGATTAAAAACTATAAGTAGTTTTTCATTTTTCTTAACACCACTTGGACCTTTATTGGTTATAAAAAAAATTGCAGCTCCGATGAGCAGTATTGGGATAACTGATTCAAGAGTATCATTTGATATTCTACTTACTAACAAAGTCCCAACACTTGAACCAATAAATGATAATCCAAAATATAGTGATTTCTTTTTTTCTACAAGCAGTCCATTCTTGTAATAATTAAATGTAGATGTGAACGTACCAAAGCAGGATTGAAATTTATTTGTTGCTAAGACATTTAGCGGGGGAATACCCACTAAAAGCATAGATGGTGTTGTTAATAATCCTCCACCTCCAGCAATAGAATCAATTAATGAAGCAAAGAAAGCTACAACAAATAAAATAATATAAACAGTTGTATCTTCGTATAAATAATCCATATTTAGTCACTTTATTGTATCTCGATAATTTAATAACTTTATTAGATTACAAATATGTTAGAGGAAGCTGTATCGAGACTCATTGAAGGAGCATTATCTGGAATTGGTATTGGATTCATATTCTATCTTTATCCTGTAGTAAGACATACATTCTCTGAAAAATATAGATATAAGTTCAGGTTTGAGGATGATGGAAAATTACGTTTTAGAAATGAAACATTAAAATATTTAAAAATCGGTTTCTTTTATGGATTTACGTATGGTTTTATTATGGGAACTATTATTGGTCCTTTCGGTTCTCAAAACGGAATTTAAATACTTTTACTTCACATAACTAATATTCAAAATATTAAAATGAATGTTATGAAATATTTCGGCTCACTAGACCAAGGTACAACTAGTACAAAATTTATCGTATTTAATCAAGATGGTAAAGTTATCGAAAAACATCAGCATGAGTTTACACAATATTTTCCTAATGAATTTTCTGTAGAGCATGATCCTGAAGAAATATGGGAATCTGTTGTCAACTGTATTGAGAAAGTTAATAAAGTGTTCTCAATTGATCAGTTAGACAGTATTGGAATAACAAATCAAAGAGAAACTACTTTAGCTTGGAGAAAGTCAACAGGGAAAGTACTGCATAATGCTTTAGTATGGCAAGATACAAGAACTCAAGATATCTGTGATGAATTAAAAAATATGAATCAACTAGATGATGATTTAGCTAAAACAGGCTTACCGATTGCTACTTATTTTTCACTGTCTAAAATTTTGTGGTTATTAAGGAATGTAAATGATGTCCAGCAAGCAAAATTAGATAATGATTTATGCTTTGGGACTATAGATAGTTGGCTTATTTATAAATTTACAGGAAATCATGTTACAGATGTTACTAATGCAAGTAGAACTTTATTAATGGATCTCAATTCTTTAACTTGGCTAGATAATGTTATTAAATTGTTAGATATTCCTAAAAATGCCTTACCTGCAATAAAACCATCTTTATTTTCATATGGAACTAATAAAAAAATACTTAAAAATGTACCTATAACAGCAGTTCTGGGTGATCAACAAGCATCTTTATTTGGTCATAACTGTATATCTATTGGTGATGTGAAAAATACATATGGTACAGGATGTTTTGCTTTGACTAATACAGGTAGTGAAATTGTTAACTCTAACAATGGATTACTTAGTACAGTAGCTTACCAACAAGAAGGAAGTAAACCTCAATATGCACTTGAAGGTTCAGTTTCTATAGCTGGTGCTGCTGTTCAGTGGTTAAGAGATAATTTAAATATTATAAAAGATAGTTCAGAGGTTGAGTCATTGGCAATGAGTGTTAAAGATAACGGTGATGTATATTTTGTTCCAGCATTTTCAGGATTATTTTCTCCGCACTGGGATGATACGGCAAGAGGCGTTCTTGTTGGTTTGTCTAGGTTTTCAAATAAATCTCACATTGCTAGAGCCGTTTTAGAATCTGTAGCTTACCAATCTTATGAATTGCTTGAGTCAATGGAAAAAGACATAGGAATAACTTTTGATACAGTAAATGTTGATGGTGGAATGGTTGACAATAATTTACTCATGCAATTCCAATCTGATATATTTGATAAAAAAATATTATCTCAAGATACAAATGAAATTACCGCATTAGGCGCTGGTGCAGCTAGTTATTTATTTGTGAATGACCTTCCGTTAAATATGTCTTCTTTTATTACTCAATCTAAAACATGGAACCCCAATATAGATAAACACAAAAGGGATAATTACATATCAAAATGGTATAAAGCAATTAGTAAAGCAAAACAGTGGACATAACCAAATTATTAATTTACGTTTATATTGCTTTCTTCGTTGTTGCAGGTATTAATCATTTTTTAAATCCTCAATTTTATGATGCAATAGTTCCAAATTTTATTCCGTATCCAAGATTTGTTCACCAATTTACAGGAGTACTAGAAATTATAATTCCACTGTTATTTCTTACAAGATATAGAAAAGAAGCAGCAATATTAATGATTATTCTTCTAGTAATACTTTATGGAGCAAACCTATATGTATGGGTTAACAATCTCCCATATGGAAGAAATTACTGGAGTAATCAACAACATTTTTTTAGATTTTTATTACAACTTTTTTATATTGGAATTGCCTATATTATTTATTTATATGAATGAACTAAAATTTCCCAACAAATTTCTTTTTGGCACAGCTGTTGCCTCATATCAGGTTGAGGGCGGTATTTATAATAATGATTGGACAATTTGGGAAAATAAAAATAATTCTGTTTGTGTAGAACCATGTAATGAAGCATGTAAACATTATGAGATGTTAGACCAAGATATTGAACTTCTTTTAAATCTTGGTATTAAAGCATTTAGATTTTCAATAGAATGGAGCAGGGTTGAACCAAATGAAGGATCCTTTGATGATGATGCCATAAATCATTATGTTGAAAAAGCACAAAAACTAATTTCTAATGATATTACTCCTATAATTACTTTTCATCATTTCACAACACCGGAATGGTTATTCAAAAAGGGATCGTGGCTTAATCCAAATGCTGATACGCACTTTAATTCATATGTAGATAAATTAATGCAATTGTTACCTAAAGAGATTGTATATTTCAATACAATAAATGAGCCAGGAATATTTGCGTTCTTTGGATATTTTTCAACTAACAAATTCCCTCCAGGCATAGCAAGCGAACCAAAATTTATAAAAGCTTCAGAAAATATTATGTCTGCTCATAAAAAAGCTTTAAAGACAATTAAAAAATATAATCAAAATGCAAAAGTTGGCATGACCCATGCTCTTCAGGAATGGGAAGATGATGATAATAATAAATTAAAAGAATATTTGAAATATCATCTTGAGGATAAATTTTTAGATGCTTCTGTTGATGATGACTTTATAGGCTTACAAACTTATACAATCGTAAGGTACCCCAAAAGCATTATATTGAAGTTGTTTAATTCTTTATTATTGAATGTCGGTCTTATAAGAAAATATATTTTACCTCGAATTATTCAAATATTTGCAGGTAGGAATGGCGCAATAACAGCTGAAACTAGAACGACTAAAATGGGGTATGAATATAGACCTGAAGCAGTTCTTTATAATCTAAATAGATTGAAGAAGATATTTCCTAATAAAGAAGTTTTTATAACAGAAAATGGTATTGCAACTGATAATGATGATGAAAGAATTGAATTTGTAACAACAGTTTTAAAAGATGTACATAAATTTCAAGATGAACATAAAAATGTTATTGGTTACTTATATTGGTCTTTGCTAGATAATTTCGAATGGGATCTTGGATATAAAATGAATTTTGGATTAGTCGAAGTTGATAAAAATGATTACTCTCGCAAACCCCATAAATCCGCATATTGGTTTGGCAATATTTCTAAAACAAATAATTTATCAAATTAAAAGTTGAAACTTAATATATAGATATGTACATTATTGCAGGATCAACTGGAACTCTAGGAACAGCAATTGTAAAAGCTCTGTCTAAAGAAAATGAGTTGTTTCTAATTGGTAGAGATGAGGCCAAATTAATGGAACAAGCTTCTGCAATTAATGCAAATTACCAAGTAATAGATCTTAACAATATAGTAGAACCTAGAGAGTTTGGAAAAATTATAGATTCAAACATCGAGATAAAAGGTTTGGTTAACTGTATAGGCTCCATTCTTATAAAACCTCTTCATGGAACTTCTATTGAAGAGTTTAACGATGTAATTACTACTAATCTTTTTTCGTCCTATTATTTATTAGCTAGCTTCGCTAGAAGAATGAAAAATGGATCTGCTATATTTTTTTCTAGTGTTGCTGGTTCAAAAGGTTTATCTAATCATGAAGCTATTTCAGCTGCTAAATCTGGTGTTGAAGGATTTGCAAGATCAGCTGCTGCTACCTATGCAAAAGACAATTTGCGAGTGAACGTTATAGCTCCAAGTATTATGGATTCGAATATGTCTGAAAAGATACTTTCTTCTGAAGTTGCAAGAGAAGTGTCCAAAAACATGCATCCTATTTCGAAAATTGGTGATTCTGATGATATACTTCCTGTTATTAAATGGTTATTAAGCTCAGATGCAAAATGGGTAACTGGCCAAACAATACATGTTGATGGAGGCTTATCAACTGTAAAACCAAGATAAAAAGGGGGAGTAATGTCAGAAACTAAATATCTTGAAACTCATGAGTGGTACATAGTTGATGGTGAGACTTTTACCAGTGGTATATCTGATTACGCACAAGGCGAACTAGGTGATATTGTATTTGTTACTTTGCCTGAAGTTGGACAAGAGTTTAATAAAGGTGATGCAATCGTAGAAGTTGAAGCAACAAAAACTGTTGCTGAAGCGTATGCTCCAATGAACTGCGTAATTACTGAAGTTAACTCAACTCTTGAGACTGAGCCAGAACTTATAAATAATGATCCTGTTGGTGAAGGTTGGATGGTTAAAGCTGAAATTAAAGAAATGGATGATTCAGGTATGTCTTACCAGCAATACGAATTATTTATTTCTTAATGTCTGAATTTAAAACTACTTCTCTTTACGATTTTCATTTAAGTAAAAAAGCTAAGATGATTGATTTTGCTGGTTGGTCTATGCCTTTCTCCTATGATGGAACATTAAAAGAACATAACTATGTAAGGGGTGGTGCTGGGTATTTCGATGTATCCCATATGGGCAGACTCCGTTTAAAATATACCCAAATTGAGGATATAAATTATCTTATATGCTCTGATCTTAAAAATATTGACAATACAAAAGCATTGTATTCAATTTTCACTTCAGATTCTGGTACAGCTATTGATGATGTTATATTCTGGAAATTTGAAGATGATTTAATACTTATATGTAATGCAAGTAATACAAATAAAATTAAAACTCATTTAGATATTAATTCAATTGATTACGAAGACCTCACGTTAACAACTGATCTAATTGCTGTTCAAGGTAAAAATGCTATCAATATTTTAAAGGATATTATGACAATTCCTAATAAATTTTCTACTTGTAAGGAAGGCAAATATACATACGCAAGAACAGGATATACAGGTGAAGACGGTGTCGAAGTTATGCTTGATAATAATGATACATCAGATTTCATTAGTGACTTAGAAAGAAGAGGGGTACAACCCTGCGGTTTAGGTTCTAGAGACACATTAAGATTGGAAGCTTCCTTACCTCTTTATGGATTTGAATTAACTGATGATATTACACCTGTTGAAGCTGGACTAAAATGGACTATTACAAATAATGATAATTATTTAGGTAAAGAAACAATAGATGAGCAAATAAATTCAAAACAACATAAGCATTTAAAGAAATTTAAGTTACAAGCTAAACAGATAGCTAGAACAGGAACTATTTGCAATTCTGATGGTGTAGAGGGTTTAGTTACTTCAGGAAACATATCACCTGTTTTAGGCTTCCCGATAGGCTTTGTTTTATTTAAAAGTAATCCTTCTGATGATTTAGTAGAGTTTGATATTCGTGGTAATTTGGTAGAAGGTAATTTGTTATATAAGAGGTTTTTAAAGTAATGTTTGTACCACATTCTGAAATCGATTTAAAAAAGATGTTTGAAGAGCTATCAATTAGTTCTTTAGATGATCTTTTTACACATATTCCTGAAACTTTAAAGTTAAATGATGGTTTGAACGTGCCTCCTTCTATATCTGAACTTGAATCTATTAGTGATTTTGAATTATTAGAGTCAAAAAACACACAAAATCTTATTTGTTTCGCTGGTGGTGGACATTATGACGTTTATTTACCGCAAACTGTGAAATCTTTAACAATGAGACCTGAATTCATGACTTCTTATACACCTTATCAAGCTGAAATATCTCAAGGTCTGCTTCAAGTTTTATTTGAATATCAATCACTTATTTGCGATTTAACTGATATGGAACTTGCAAATGCCTCACTTTATGATGGAGCGACGTCAGTAGCAGAAGCAATTTCTGTAGCAATTAATAAAACTAAAAGAGATAACGTTGTAATTTCTAGTGGATTTAATCCAAATACTAAAGAGGTTGTAAATACTCTTATTGATAACAAGAAATTTAACATTAATTATGTTGACTTAGTGGATTATTTATTTCCTGAAGATTATGTATTTTCTCAAGATGATGCTGCATTTGTAATTTCATTACCACATTATGAGGGATCAGCTCAAGATTTAACTTCAATAGTTCAGAATGCTAAAGCAGCTGGGGTTATAACAATTTGTTACGCAGACCCATCCATGCTTGGAATATTAAAATCTCCGGGATCTATGGGATTTGACATTGTTGTATCAGAGGGTCAATCTATGGGCTCCTCGCTTTCATTTGGAGGTCCAACAGTTGGATGGTTTGCTACTAGAAAAGAATTAGCAAGATTAGTTCCAGGTAGGATTATTGGTGAGTCCAGAGATTCAAATAATACTAAAACTTATGTAATGACACTAAGGGCAAGAGAGCAAGATATTAGAAGAGAAAAAGCATCATCTAACATTTGTACAAATCAAACTCTAAATGCTGTTGGTTCAACAATTCATTTATCTTGGTTGGGACCACAAGGTCTTTATGAGATAGGATATCAAGCTATTCAGAAAGCTTCTTACATGAAACAAGCTTTAATTAAGAATGGATTTAATGTTTTAAACAACAGTACGTCGTTAAGAGAATTTTTAATTCAAACTAATAGATTATCTGAAGATATTATTTTAGAAATGGGTGATAAAGGTTACCTAGCTGGTATTAAATATTCTGAGAATGAAATATTGGTTGCAGTAACTGAAAAAAGAACCAAGGAACAAATAGATAACTATGTTCAATCATTAATGGAGGTAGACAATGCATAGTGGTGGTAATGCAAGTTCGTTACCTCTAGTTGGAGGTGGTCCTGAACCTACAATAAATCAATTATCTAAACCTGGAAGAAGAGCTTCAAGGTTTCCAAAACTTGATGTTCCAGTAACTGAAATTAATAATTCAGCAATTCGTCATGATAAACCTACTCTTCCAGAAGTATCTGAACATGATTTAGTAATGCATTATTCTAGACTTGCACATAGGAATTTTGCTGTAGATGTTGGATTTTACCCGCTTGGATCTTGCACTATGAAATACAATCCAAGATTTGCAGACTATGTAGCTGGTTTAAATACATTTGCCAATTCACATCCAGCAACACCATCTTCTTTTACGCAGGGTAATTTAGAGGTTTTACATGAATTAGAAAGTTTCTTGATTGAGATAACAGGCATGGATAATGCTACTTTTCAACCTCCAGCTGGTGCTTCAGGAGAGTTGACTGGTTTATTGATAATAAAAAAATATTTAGAAGAAAATAACCTTAGTAATAAAAAAGACATAATTGTTCCTGACTCTGCACATGGGACTAATCCTGCGTCTGCCAAAATGGCCGGATTTAATGTTGTAGAAGTATCAACAGATATCAGAGGCATGGTCAATATTGATGATCTAAAAGGACTAGTAAATGAAAATACTGCAGGATTGATGCTAACTAATCCAAATACAGGTGGATTGTTTGAAGAAAATATTACTGAAATATCAAATATTATTCATGAAAATGGTGGTCTGGTTTATTATGACGGTGCAAATTTAAATGCAATTGTAGGAGTGTGTAGACCAGGAGACATGGGGTTTGACATTGTTCATTCTAATTTACATAAAACATTTGCTACACCACATGGTGGTGGCGGTCCTGGTTCTGGCCCAGTAGCTGTAAAAAGCTTTTTAAAAGATTATTTACCTGGACCAATTGTTAAAAAAATAAATAATAAATTTGAATGGTATATGCCTAAATTATCTATTGGCCGAATGCATGGATACCATGGCAATTTTCTTGTAGCTTTAAGAGCTCTAGTTTATATGAAACTTCTTGGGAAAGAAGGGTTGGATTCTTTAGGTTCTTATGCAGTTCTAAATGCAAGATATCTCAGTTCTATTGTTTCAAAAGTTATTCCTTTAGCTTACAACGAACCGTGTATGCATGAATTTGTTGCAACAGTAAAAAATCTAAAAAAATCACATAAAATAAAAGCTTATGATGTTGGTAAAGCACTTCTTGATAAAGGTTTTCATTCACCAACAATCTATTTTCCATTAATAATCGATGAAGCATTAATGTTTGAACCTACAGAAACTCAAACAGTAGATACTCTTGATGATTTAGCTGAAACGTTAAAAGTTATTATTGATGAACTCCAAGGAGATGATGTTTCTTTAGAGTCTTATCCTAAAAATTTACCTGTAGGTAGGCCAAATGAGCTTATTCCTGCGAAACATTTAACAGTTAATTGGGGAGACTTTGAACTTCTTGAATTAACTGAATAATATGTATATATGAATCCATCGAAGATTGATATAGATAGAAATATTAGTAAATTAAGAGTTAACTCATCTGATTTTTTAAATCTTGAGAAAAGTACTTTAATCTCTATGCTTGAACAAACAATTGAAAATATTACATCAATATCTTATTATTGGACAACACTTGCATCAGAAAAAAAAGGAATTCTAACAAAATCTAAAGAAGGCGAAGAATGGATTGGTGGCCCTTTTTCATGTATTTATGCAATACAGTATTTTATTGAAACAATTCTTAATGAAGATGATTTAGATGCCTCTAAGTATGATGATTCCAACAAAAGTTATAAAGTTTTTCCTACCAAAAATATTGAGAAGCTTTTATTTCCTTTTCTGGAAGGTGAAGTAAGGTTTGGTAAAAATTTAAATTTTGATCAAATTAATGAATTTAGAGGTTTTTCTAATAGGTTTGAAAATAATAAACCAAAAATTACTTTAGTTTTAGGTGCAGGCAATGTGTCATCTATACCTGTATTAGACTCTTTGTTTCACATGATTGCATTCAAATCAGTTATTTATTTAAAACTTAATCCGGTTAACGATTATCTCTTACCAATATTTAATCAAATATTTGAACCCTTTATAACAAGAGGTTTTATGGTAATAAGTGAAGGCGACATTGAAGCTTCTCAATACCTAACAAAACATGATGGTTTTCAACATACTCACTTAACTGGATCAAATTATACTTATGAGAATATTGTTTATGGAAGAACATTAAGCGATAAGGAACGCTCTTTAAAAACTTTACCAAAAATAAACAAAAAACCTATAACTACCGAACTTGGAAATGTTACTCCAATAATTGTTCATCCAGGAAACTGGTCTACTTCTGAAATTAAACATCAAGCTAAAAAAATAGTAACTGCAAAATTGAATAATTCAGGTTTTAATTGTATTGCAGCACAGGTTGTTGTTCTTCCAAAAGGATGGAAGTATACAGAAAGATTGAAAAAAGAAATTAAGCATTATTTACGAAAAGTTGGAGATACTACTGCATACTATCCTGGATCAAACGAAACATTAGATGAATTAATTGATACAGATAATTATGAACAAATAAATAATGTGTCCTGTAATCCTCCTTTTTTAGTATCAGATTTAGATTTGGAAGTTGAATATGGGGATAAAGAAGTTTGGTCTACAGCTCTATTTTTTAAGGAAATTTCATATAATAGTTATGAAGATTTTTGTACAAATTCTATAAATTACGTAAATGACGAATTATGGGGAAATTTAGGAGTTACTGTATTAATTAAAAACTACAAAAAAAAGAATAATATTGATATTTTAAATACTTATGTAGAAGATCTCAATTATGGAACCGTTGCAATCAATGAATGGTCTGCAATTGGATTTGTTATACCAACATTACCATGGGGAGGATATCCAGGAAATAAAGACAATGATATACAAAGTGGGCAAGGGTATGTTCACAATTCATACTTATTTGAATCTCCTCAAAAAGGAATTGTTTATTCCAAATTTAAAATGGCACCAATCATTGACCCTCCATGGTTTGTAACTAATAACAAAGCACATAGAATATTCAAAAATCTGACTTATTATCAAGCAACAAAATCAAAAATAAATTTAATTAAATTAGTATTTTCAACACTAATATAAAACCATGAAAAGATTCACTATCGTATTTATGACATTGGTACTAGTTTCCTGCGGAGCAACTACTGATGAATCAACAGTTGTAGATACTACAACAACCTCATTAGTGACTCCTACAACAATTTCTGCAAAACCCAATGACTCAACGACTACAACTGAGGCAAATATTTCTTATGTTTTTGATGTAGAAAAAATGTCTCCTTTTACTGGAGAAGAGCTTTTACCAGAAACATGGCTTAAACGACCTAGACGAGTTGTAGCATTCAAAATTGATAATAATATAAATGCAAGACCTCAATCTGGGCTTCAAGAAGCTGATGCAGTTCATGAAATTTTAGTTGAAGGTGGAATGACAAGATTTCTTGCATTCTTTTATGACAATACGTCAAAGTATCTAGGTCCTATAAGATCTGCAAGACCAACCGACCCAACAGTAGTTAGACCATATGGAGGAACATTAGTTGTATCAGGCGCAACTGCTGGACTGATTCCTTCAATTAGAGATTTAGGCGTTCCAGTACTAGAAGAACAATCTAGCCCAACAATGTTTCGTATATCTTCTCGTAATGCCCCGCATAATTTATATGCTGATACTGAACTTGTTAGAGAACGTATTGAGGAACGTGGATTTTACTTTTTACAACCAGGCCCTGGACCTTTGTATCCCTTTGGCTTGAATCAAAATAATTGGATTGATGGTGCAGACAAAATAACAATAAAGTATTCAGAATTTACGACTGTTATATGGAAATTAGATGACAATAAATATTCAAGATTTATCATTGATGGATATTCAAATGATAAAGATGCTGTTGCACATAATTTTATTTCTCAAGATGGTAATTATACAGATATCTTACAGACAGAAACTGTCGTAGTTCTTCAAGGACCAATATATAAAGATCCAGCTACAACATTACCAAGTGTTTTGACTGTTGGCGTTGGTAATGCATATGTTTTTAATAAAGGACAATATATTGAAGGAACTTGGAGACGCGGTGACATTAGTGATTCATTTGTATTATCTGATATCAATGGCGATAATATTGAAGTTCCACCAAGCACCCAATGGGTACATATTTTACCAAATGAAGGCGAAGTTTTAATAGATAACTAAAATCTAACTGTGAATAATTTAATATCAGGGCTTATTTTCCTATTCATTCTCACTCCATCTAATTCATACAATAATAATTGCGGTGATGTTGTAGACTTTCATCCTGTTAAATCAGACATAATGATGCAAATAGTTCTTAAATCTTATGGTTACTATGAGGGCAAAATTGATGGATTATTTGGACCAATATCATCAAATTCCTTAGTTTCTTTTCAGAAAAATAACAATATTGATCCAGATGGTATTGTTGGCAGTCAAACTTGCAATTTATTACTAAATAAAAAAAATATTATTAAAAAGAATATATTAAAAAATGTAATTACAACAAACAACAAAAATACATATTCTCAAGATATTTACAATGCTCAAGTTGTGTTAAAAGAATTAGGTCTTTATGGGTCTACTTTAGACGGTATTAATGGCCCAGGCACTAATCGAGCAATAAAAGAATTTCAATCTAAAGCAGGACTTAGTAGTGATGGTTTACTTGGTCCATTAACAAAACAAGCATTAGATAAGGGAGAACTAAGTTATATTAAAGTTACTGAAACTATTGATGCTGTATCTAGTAACGGAAGTTCTCAAAATATAAGTCAATCAGCAACTGTTGATCTTAAAAATTATGATCCAAATAAAACATGTGTAATAGGCTATGTGGATGAGAATAGTGTTTGGGTTCCTGATCCCTGTTTTAAACCAGTAATTGTATATAGGTTTGGTAAAACTGCACAAGTAAATTCTCAACAAGAATTAGATGCTTACCTTGCAGATCGCTGGTCTTTAGAAAAAGAAAAAACATATGTAACTATTGGTAGAGTTAAAACACAGAATTATAAAGATGGCTTGAACTCACCTGTTAATGGTTTATTAATGCCGGTTGGTGCTAACAATTCTATTGTTATTGGAATAAAAAATGATAACAATGTACGAGCAAGACCACAATCTGGACCACAAAATGCTGATGCAGTTTTTGAAGTTTTAGTAGAGGGTGGTATGACAAGATTTATCAATCTATTTTATGAATCTGACACTACGTACCATGGTCCTATTAGATCTGCTAGACCCACCGATCCGACAGTTTTAAGACCATTAGATGGTGTATTGGTTGCAAGCGGAGCAACCGGAGGTTTAATTCCAGAAATAATAGATATGGGCGTTCCGGTTATAACTGATCGTAGACCTGACTATTTTAGAATTTCTTCAAGAAAGGCTCCACATAATCTTTATGCAGATACTTTTAAATTAAAATCAACAGCAATTTCTAAAGGTTATAAAAAATCAACAAATCCTCAACCGTTATTTCCATGGGGAGATCCAAATATTAATTCATGGACTAGTCTTACTTCTTTAAAATTAAAATTTTCTTCGCAAACAACTACTACTTGGACTTGGAATGGATCTTCGTATAGTAGAACTTATTATGATGCATATAGAGGCTCTACATCAGGAAACGTTCACACTTGGATAAATCAAAATGGTTCTTCAGGCCAAATATCATTCCCAACTGTTATTGCTCTTTTTTGTGAACCTTATATACACCCATTGCAACTTCCATCTGTAAAAACTGTTGGTGAGGGAAGAGCGTTAATAATGCATGGAGGAAAAATGTTAGATGCCAAATGGAAAAGAGGTTCAAACTTAGATCCATTTCATATTGTTGATAAAAATGGTAATTCACTATTTATACCAAAAGGAAAACCTTGGATTTCTTTAGTTCCAAGCACATATTTACCTACTTTTGACAATTAACTTTACTTTTGTACATCAATAATGGTATATTAAGAGTGCGTTTCAATTAAGTGTGATACGCAGCCCTGTTGGGAAGCCCTCTTAATGGGGGCTTCCGATTTTTCGGACTAATTTAATTCAGACAGTATGTTTAACGTATCTCCCCAAACTATGTCAGGGATATAAGCAATTAAATATGAACAATCAACTTCTTCAAATTCTTTAATAGTATTAAAAACTTCTTCCTTTGTGCCTATAAGTGGTTTTTCGTAATAATTTTCTTGAGGAATGTTTGTGTACTTTGAAAGTTTCTCTATCTTTTTATCTAATTCACTTTTGGTATTTGCGATAAGTACATTTGTATGGAGAGTTTTACCTATTTCATTAAAATCTCTTTTTTCATTTTTACAATGTTCTTTTAAAATCTCTTCTCTCT
>Ga0181415_1000291_pt1 | contig 14117 bp, 7 predicted proteins | sample 38SPOviralmetaG_FD_130140 | JGI IMG/M metagenome (GOLD analysis project Ga0181415, IMG submission 130140) | Marine viral communities from the oligotrophic San Pedro Time Series (SPOT) site, San Pedro Channel, CA, USA - 38 SPOT_SRF_2012-12-11 | ecosystem: Environmental > Aquatic > Marine > Strait...
AATTAAATAGGGTTCCGAAACCAATAATAGTTCGTCTTAGTATTTCGTTATAGAAATATTCAAACATGATTAAACCTTAACACATTAATACTACCAATAAAACTATTTAGGGCATTCCAAAAGGATTATGTTCACTAAAGTCTAATATAGAATCTGCAGCACTTTCTATATTAAAATTATCTGCAAATGGATCATTATCAATCGTCTTGTCAATAGTTCTTAGAGTTTTTGTTGCACCTGAAGTTGAACCAGTTAATGTTTCTCCTACAGAGAATGATCCAGATACATTAGAAATCTCAAGAACATTTGTTATAGAATTCCAAGACCTAACCCTAGCAGTTACGTTACTTGTAGATCCTGTAACAATTTCATTGAATGCAAAATCCAAAGCATTGCTGGAAGAAACTGGTGCTTCAATAGAAATTGTTGGTGCTACTGAATATCCAAGTCCTGCATTTGTTAGGTAAATATTTGTAATTGTTCCAGCAGTACTTACAATTGATGTTGCAGTAGCAGAAACTGTAGTTACTCCAGTCTTAAATATTTCATTTGTGAATGAAATTGTTGGATTAGTGATGTAACCACCGCCAGAATTTGTTATCGTAACTATTCCAACTATATTATCACCAATATTTGCTGTCGCAGCTGCACCAACTCCAGTTCCATCAGTGGTACTAAACGTTACTGATGGTGCGACAGTATAACCAGAACCTGGATTAGACACATCAACCCTTTGAACTGATTGTAATCTTGGATTTGCATTTAAATTGCAGACTTGAATTCCTCCAATCATAGATGCAATACCAACAGCAGTTACTCCTCCTGTAGGCGCAGAAGATACCTGAACAGTTGGCACCATCCCATAACCACCACCTCTATTTGTGATAGTAAAGGATCTTACGCCACCTGAGGTTATGATTCCAACTATTGCGGTTGCATTAACTGCATTTCCAACCATAGTAAGTGTTTGTGTGTATCCCTGAATGGTATTAATCCCATCATCGGTTAATCCATCAGTTTCATCTCCAAGCAATTCGTTATCAATATCATCAATTCCAGTATCAATGACTTCATCTTGATAACGGAAGAGTTCGCAATATAACTCATAGACATATAAATTCTGTAATTGATAGTATGGTTTTGCATACTCTATATCTTTAATTTCATAAAGTCTATCATCAAGAGGAAACCATATTAAATCTCCACCTTTTGGGCGGGTAGAAAGTTTTATATTTGCTTGCCCCTGAATTAATGGGGTAATATAATTTTCATATCTTTCTCTTGATATAATCAATCTAACTTCATCTTTAGATTCAATACCAAATTTTGATAAAACATCCCCAGCACCAGAATATGCATCATAGTTATCAACATATGCCTCAATTGGCAAAGCACTATCAAATTTAGATTGTACTACTTCTCTTATGACTGTATTTTCAGTCATGTACTTTCTTGGAATATAATAGATGTCAACACCATACATCCTCAATTGTTCATTGATTAAACTTTGGACTAAATTTTGCTCAGAAGAAGTACCCTGAGTGAAGAAAGGATTTAATACCATCAGCCTATCATATCAAGTGGTGGTAATTCGTATGTATTTGACATTACCTCTTTGATTTTATCCAATTCTCTTTCTGCATCATCATAAATTTGTCTCCCATTCAATTCAATCCCACCTGGAAGTTTAACTCCTTGGAATTTAATTAAATTTTGTCCCCATTGTCTTTTGATGAGAGCAGTTAAATATCTTTTCAAGAATGAATCATTATAAACTCTTGTAAAATCATTTGGATCTAAAAGTCTCCAACAATCCAGAATAATATAATCATCTTTTGTTACATTTCCCCAATCTACATCTAGATATAACCTATCTTGTCTTTGATTAAATCTTATTTGCTTCTCAGTGTTCAATAAAAAATCAATATCTGAAAGATAAGTTTTTGTCATTGCATATGACAACATTTCCATTGAATTGAAGAAATATATGTCATTTAAAAATAATTGATACTTAAGACTAAACATTCCATTAGATATTGTGCTAGTATCAAATCTGAATATTTTGTTAATACCAATTACTGCTGGAGGTACTTGAATAAAATTACTAGTTTCTTCATATGAAAATGTAGCGGCAACCCCAACTGTAGAAGTTCCTGTAGTAGTTACTATTCCTATTGGATTAGTTCCTCCTCTTCCTCGACCCCTATCAATATCGTCTTGAGTTATTTTGTATTTTAAATATGTTTGAACTACGCCGTCAAAATGCCTCTCATGGAAGTACTGGAGCGCATCATCGACTAAATCGTCAATCTGCTCATCAGCAACGTTTATCTCCAATACAGGAGCACCTAGCTGCCTCTTACAGTAATTAACTAGATCTGTTCTACTTGCTGGTTGAGCCATTTATTCTCTAGTTTCCTAAATGTATTTATGGTGCTGCAGATACTACTGGGACTACCATTATGTTACCATTCACCAAAGTATAAGTTGTAGATCCACTACTAATTAAAACATCATATACATATCTTCCTTCCGCCAGATTTCTAGTTGCAGTTGACCCTAAGGATATTTCCAACTTACCACCAATAGCACTTGTAATTCCAACTGTAAATGCTGTTGTAATGCCTAAAGTTGCACCAATAGATACACTCTTTGATATAGCAGCAGAACCACTATAACCTGTTAAATTAAAATTATTATTTGCATTATCGGTAACATTGAAAGTATTATTAAAATTGGAACCACCGTAAATGGTTAAATTTGCACCATAAGGTACTCCAGTATCAGGATTAAATGTAATACTTCTACTCGGCATTTGTAATTCCTATTAGTTTCATGGTTTCTTGCTGTTTATAGTATAATTTGCAAAAAGATTTTGCAATATTCTTTAGTTCATCACTATCATCACAACTATCTATCTGTGATGCCAATTTAGTGTAAGCAAATTGTTTTGACAGATTGCTTAGTTCAATGCTATCTGGATCCATTTAATAACTCCTTAAGTAATGACTTGATATCTTTGATATCATCTTTAATGGTAGCAACTTCATCTTCGATTGTTTGCATCTTTTGATTATTCTCATTTTTAACCTCACGACTAGCAATGTACTGATCATAAGATGCATTATTTACATTAATTACAGTATTAGTTTCGGGATCTCTCGCGAGATCCTTATGACCTTTTACAGTATAAATTTCCATATTATGCAAGAGCAATAACTCTCAGATTTTTGAGTTGTGGTGCAAGTGTTTGATTTGTTGATGTCATCACAAGTTTTATTCTATATGCTCTAAAGGAAGGTAGATTGTCTACAGAGAACTTATGCTCTCTAAAAATCGTATCTGATACACCAAATCCTCTCTTATTAGAACTTGGTACTAAGACATCAGTCCTTCCGTCATTATCTTCTTCATTGATTATTAGACCTCTAGAATTTATATTGAGATATCCTGGGAATGGTGTAAATACTGGTTCAAATCCGGGATTTCCACTGATGGAATAGAATGCTCTAATATCACACTCCGATGGGAGTTGTGCATCAGTTGTTATTTGTAAAGAAGATGCGGGATTTTCTAATAATATTTCTTTGGAAATATATTGACAAGCACTTGGATCGTCAAAAATCGTATTTACTCTAGAATCCTCAGCATAATTTAAAATTTCACTATTAACTCTATTGGATACTGCATAGATGCTGCATCTTTGAAGTTCAATTTGTGGACTTAATTTTGAATTTGTTGTACCAAGGAAAAGTCTCATTTGGAAAGACTTATTACCTTCAATAGAACTTAATTTGCGATCTTCATTTACTTTTGAGAAAATTGCTCTTGGAGAATCAAGATAATTATTTTCATTCAAGGTGACATCTTCAAATCCGACATTAATATAAGGAATTTCATTACCACTAATACTTTGTGATGTAGTAGTTCTTATCTGACCACTAATTGAGGTTCCTTCAACGGCAATATTGTGAATAGATGGTTTAATAACTTCGAAAGGAATATTTTTAGTGGCTTTTACATTATCTCCACCTGTAGAATCAGACGCACCTATGAATAATTTTGGAAATCCTGATGCTGAAGATGATCTATCCGCATTTGAAGATTGACCTGCTTCTCCATACTTCTGTGACATATCAAGTTTGATATGATATGAATCCAGATTTATTGGATTTGCAATAGTTACATCATTTAAATCATGTGTTTTATTAATTCTTGCAAGACTTACTCCACCCAATTCATATTTGTAAACAGGAGTATTAATTGGATAAGTTTTGGGAGTTGTTCCTCTCGAAATATTACCTCCAATTGATGATGCTGTTGTAGAAGTATATTCTATAACTTCATCTCCAATTAAAATCAATCCAGTGTTGGTTGAACCTACAGAAACATTTTCAAACGTGCTGAATTTATCTCCAGTTCCGTTTGATACTGAAATGGGATCTGTGGAAGATTTGGAATATTCTGCCGTCAGTTTTGTAGGTTTAATATCTGGAAGGATTCCTACAATTCTAACGAAGTTGTCATCAAAATTCATTCCATGATTTACATGATTAACTTTAACATGCAACCCATCAGATACTGTCGTCGATGCGTTAATAGTAACGTCTCCACTAAAAGCAGTTCCGTTAAATGTTCCACTATTCAATTCCCTAAGGGTATTGCTACTATCAAAGAAGGTTAATGTTCCTGCAGCACCAGTTACAAAATCTCCCTGAACATTATTAAGTATCAATTGCGAGGTTTGACCTATAGATGTCAAAGTAAATCTAGCATTTCTCCCAACACTAGCAGCACCGATAGCATTAATTGAAACTACATCACCAACCTGATAACCAACCCCACCATTTCCACTAATTGTCGCTGCTATAGCAACACCATTTTCAATAGAGACATTAGCAACTGCACCAGATCCTGATCCAGAAATTGTGACTAGATTGACATTGGGGAAAGTTGTTGATCCATCTGCAGGAGTATATCCTATTCCAGGATTTGTAATCGTCATAGATCCCGTTGCACTTGCAGCAACTCCAACAAGATCTCCAGTTGCAGTAACATTACTGACCTGAGAGAAAGTATTGCCCATAACATAACGATTATCTGCTAATGTTGTTCCAAGTCCTACACGAATTTCTTTGGAAGAGATATTCAATGGATTTTCCATCAACTGAGCAATTTGCTTATTGCCTTCTGAAAGTTCTGGACTGTACAAATCAACAGTTCCAGATTCTACAAAGTCTGCTCTGTAGAGAGTGAACTTGAGATCCTCCCATTGACTTGCTTCCCATGTAGAAGCATTTTGGGATTTAAACAAAGATCCAAGAGTTGGTTGGTTGGAGATGTATGAATCGGTAAGAATATCATTTTCACCAATTCTGGAAATATAAACACTATATTTCGTTGAGTTTGATATCAAACAAATTGCATATTCTTTTCCACTTTCAAGATAAACCGGAGCAGCAAACTCAAATGTAGTTGCAACAGATCCATCTGTTGATATGTTAACATTATCTGGGGTTAATACAACTTCTGATAGATCAAAATACTTAGGAGTTGGGAAACCATTCTCCATTGATCTAATCTGAAATCTAACTGGGGTGTCATCATCATCTTTTGTGCGGAAGAACACATCGCATTTTGTTACAAATATTCCATCAGGGTCTTTCAGTGGGTCAACTAAGAAAGATTGTGCTAGAGGATCATACCATCCGACGATAGTTTCAGATGTAGTTGGTTGACCAATATTTCTTGTCGCAACAACCTCAGTATCTAAAGTTCTATTAATAGGTTCCTCAGCAAACAGTTGTTTATTTTCAATGCTTGCATTTCTAATTGATAAAATTTGATCCTGAACTGTTTCTATAATACCTGAGGTTGGATATGCTTGCTCACCAATTGTTGTTGCAGCATTTTGATCATTATCCGGATCATTTGTCAATGTAAACACATTAGTTCCAGTATCAAATTTAGGATTGTCTCCATTATTAGGATCTGGAATAAACAAACTTCCAATTAAAGCAGAAGATGTATCACTAATTAATCTGACATTAGTTACCTCTGCTTCTGCACCACTAGTTTTTCCACTTAGAATCATCCCAGTTTGAATATGACCAAAGAACTCTCCTTGTGGTTGATTTGAAAGGGAGTAAGTATCTACATTTAAAATTGTAGAAGTTGACGAATACAATTCTGGAATTACACCACCACTTACATAAGGATTATCTGGATAAACTTCGGTTGGTGAATCATAATCACCTTTTCTATGATTTGATTGTGCTACTCTAAAATCAATTTGTGGGTCAGTATTTTTTCCTTCCTCACTTAATCCAACAGTAAGTACTCTACCCTCTACAGATTCTCCAACCTGGAATGTTCCAGATTTCATAGTAATCTCAATTATTTTTGGAACACAAAACTTTGTAACATCTTTTCCATCAAAGAAGGCATAGATCTGTGTGCTTGGTTTTAGATTAGCAGAAGAAAACTCAACATTTCTAGATCTAACAGTAGAAATAATCTCCGTGCTTAAGACTTTTGGTCCAAGATTTACTTCCTCAAATGTTTCAATAACCTGATACTGTGTTCCAGTTCTTGACTGTGTTCCGCTTTCAATTGTTTCGACAACATCTTGCTCAATTGTTTGAGAGGAAGTCTGTCTCACCCATGCAGCAGGTCCACCGCTACCACCATTAATCCACCCACCACGTCCAAAAGTACGGTCACTTGCTGATGTACCAGTTACTGTATTTTCTGTTTGTGAGGTAGTTCCAGACCAGTTATTTTCCCAAGAATTCCATAGTTCTGAAGCAAAACCAGTTTCTGGATCAACTCCAAACTTCTCTTCTGCCTCAGACATAACCTGAGTGTAGTTCCCAATAGTATCGATTGTTTTGGCTTTTATTTCGTTTGGAGTAACCCAGTTATCAGAAGATGGTGTTAATGATATTGTTCCCTGCCAGAAACTAATAAGGAAAGGAGTTACACTTTCAGTTCTAGTTGCAAAAGGTTGGTTTATCCACTCAAGTTCACTATATTCCAAACTGACAATATCATTCTGTTTTCTAATATTGACACCTTCTATTGCAGAAGTTCTTTGATCTTCAGTTGAATCAACATCAACAACTGGTCCAGTTTGTAAAGTAACTGAATTTGTAATGTGTTTTGGTCTAAGTATTTGACCTGTTTGATCAATACTATTACGTTTACCAATTCTTAAATCTTGAGTTTTGAAAGATGTGAAATTATCGACAAAAAATCCAGATTTAAATCTATTGAGACCATTGGCATCACTAATAAACTGATTTGCCGTATTACTTTCAAGTAAAGAAAGTTGAGTGTAATACTCCAATTTTTTTATACGATCTTCCAATCGCTTGATATCCCTCATTTGGAATCTCTTATACTTCAGGAACTTTATAGATGCCTGCTGCGTATTGTGGAGATAAGGGGGATAGCGCATTTCTGCAATTTCAATAGCATTATCAATTGATTCTGGTTTAGATCTTGTTGGATCATCTGAAGGAACTCCAAATTTTAATTGGAACTTTCCATCTTTATGTAAGAAAAGTCTGTCAATTCTTCCTTGATAATATGAATAATCCAAGAAAATAGTTTCATTGGATGCTAGAATATTAGGAACAGAATTTCCTAAACCATTAAATGATCTACCAAGAAACTCTAAAGGAGATCTGGTAGATGTTGCTGTAATATAATCACTAACTCTTGGTCTCAGATCTATAATATCAGTATTCAATACCCCATTATATGCTTTAACTTCAGTTGAATAGTTAAAGTCATTGTATGATTCTACAGTAACGATGTCTCCATCATCAGAAGAATCAAAAGATGCATTCTTATAGTAAATTTTTATCTTGTTTTTTGGGGAATTTGAATCAGTTTTTCTTGTCAAAGATCCATGATTATAAGATGTGCTTCTTTGACCAGAAGAAAAGGTGTAATTTGATGCAATATTAAATGATGTTGTATTTAAAGCACCAATTATTCCCTCTACTAGAGATTCTTGAAAGACTACAACTTCCCCTTCAATAAATTTAAAATTGTTTTTGGGAAGATATCTTAAATCACTAGAATTTTTAACCTCACCAAATACTGCGACTGCTCCACTTGTTTGACCAACTAACAATTCACCAATGATCATATCACCGGTACTAGCAGTTGGTCCATTGAGTTGAGCTAAAGTCATCTCAGGAGATCCAAAGTTGGCATCAGTTAAAGTCACATCTGATGTTTCATATATTCCATGAATTTCAATAATATCTGGAGTATTCAGAGAAATTATGTTATCTTGAACTCTAGTACCAAATGCATAATCACCATAAGATAATCCATCGTTAAGAGTCGTTGATCCAATTCCAGATGCTGGATTTATAGATTTATCAACTACTAAAGATTTAACTCTATTTTTAATTTTTTTCTTAGATTTTACTTTTGATTTTTTGACCGTAACAATAAGTTGCGCGTCTTCATTATTAGATCCTAAATTTCTAATTTGAACTTCTCTAAGATTAGTTGAGAATTGGAATTTATCCAAAGAAAGGGATTCTGTCACTCCATCTGATCTAATAAGAGTATATCTCTCATCGGAATATGGCAAATAAGTTTCACCCTCCGGTAGAGTTACGGTTGTGAGACTTGTAGAATCTAATTGATTATTCGCAATAGTAACAGTAAAAGTTTTTCTTATACTTATTTCAGCATCAGTTAAATTGACCGTAGCAATATTTTCTTTTGGTAGTTCTGTAAATAATGTATTATCAGAAGAAGAATCCAATTCAGTTGTAAGTAGTTCTAAGTCTGATGTTATAAAATTAGATGATGGAAGTTTTCCGTTTACAACTCCAGTTACAGTAGTAACTCCCGTTACTGTGACACTAGATGGAGTTACAGATACTACTTTAGCAGTAATTGGATCATCCGATATAGAAACATCGGAATATTGTAATAAACTATTTACTTTTATATCTCCAGGAAATAGTTTATTAGAACTGGTTATAGTACTAATTCCATTACTATCAAATTTTGTAACTGATGCAACACCTATAGTAGCAGAGGGTGTCTGCACTACGTTTGCACTAAAAGTATTAATTCCAACTATATTTTCCTGATTGTCTGGATCAGCTGCAATACCGGTATTTGAATATACTGATTTTACGTTTGAAATACCATATGATGTTATAGTCTTTGCTATTCTATTAATCGTAGTTGATTGAGTAGAAATTCCACTTCTAAAAACTAAAGTTTCATTTTTGATAAATTCTCCCTTTTTATCATAAACTGTCAAAGCTGTTCCCACAACAGGACTTCTTAAGAATGCAGTAGCTCCACTATTACTACCTTCAACATATGATGGGATTGTTAGACTTAAAGATTGATTAACTTCAATTTCTGTAAATGGTTGTATGTCATACATTGACATTCCCCACTCATTATCATCGGGTAATGCTGAATTATAAGACCCGGATTCTAATCTAAAGTCAAATACTCTAGCAAAACCAATTTCTTTTCCCGGTGCTGTTTCTGAATTTAAACCAACTCTTTCATTTCTCAAACTCAATATGAAAGTATTTCCTACCCCTACAGTTGGAGATCTATAAACACTATTTAATTTTAGAGTTGGTCCTGTATTATAATTTAAAAATTGATCTTCTATAGTTCTAGTAGTTCTTGGTTTTGGTATATCAATAATAGTATTGCTAATTGTTTCAATTTCATATCCTTTCACATATGCTTTTCCTGGAGAAATTCTACATAAAGCTAAGTCTGCATTAGCAGCAGTTCCTCCCGCAGTAAACTGACCAGCCTCGTATAAACCCTGATTTCCTAAATTATTGTTTAATGAATTTACAATAGAAACATTAAATGGTCTTACAATGTAATGACCACTCTCATCAAAAGTTCTTCTCGCTAGAACATCAGTTAAATCATCATGGAAGACTGCACCATTTCCTCTTAAAGCACTACCTTTTCTACTTGCTGAGGTTTTTAAATTTCCATTTTCAATCGTTGCTAATTCTACAAAATTATCATCATTGAAATCATCAATAGATTTTTTAAATAGACTTACTGAAATTTGTAGTCTATCTGCTCCAGGAGCTCCATAATTATTAAATCCTTGAGAATTGTCATTAAGAGATTCATCTGTGTTTGCGTTTACAATCTCTTCAGATACAAATAGACCTACTCTATAACTAGGTTTATTTGTATATTGGTCCAGTATTAAAGTTTCTTTATTTACATTTACAAAGTATCCACGTATAAAATATACTCCTTCTTCAATTTGAAATGCTGATCCAGTTGCAGTTGCATCATTGGATAATGTATTTGCAAAAGGTGTTCCAGAAGCAATAGTAGAATTTCCAAGTAATCCAGAACTAATAATCTGATTACATGTCAAAGACTCTCCATCAGAAAAAGTTTGAGTAGTATTATCTAATCTAGACGATCCGGAATATGAAACATAAAGAGTTACAGAACCTCTTTCAGAATCTTCAGATGATAAAATACTATCAACAACTGCAGTCACTCCAGAAGTTTGACCAGTAATTTTTGTTCCAACTAATTGATCTACATATGCCTCAACAGGAACACCTTGAAAATTATTTGCTAATTGAACCGCGTAATATAATTGAGAATATCCAATATTACCGGGAATTACTTTTGCACCTTCTTTAAAAAAGTGTTGTCCAAATTTTTCTACTTGATTCTGTAGAATTGACTGTAAAGTACTTAGTTCTCTTGCCTGAACAGGATATCCAGGCTTAAAAAGTACTTTTTGGTAATCATTTGTGGGATCAAAATCATCAAAGTAGGGAGCTACGTTGAGGTTCGTTTGTTGTGGCATAATTCTTTAGAACTGCAAGATAACTTTTATGTCTTCTTTTTGATTTGACGATCTTGTTATAGATGGTCTATTATCTACGTATATAATATTTCCAGAATGCTGTTTTACCTCTGGAGAAGCAACACCGCTACTAAAATCCATTCCAAGATAATATATACGATTATTTATCGTGGTTTTGTTATCACTAAAAGAACTGTCAATACTTAATTGTAGTCCTGTACTTGGGGTAATTGTAAGAGTTCCATCTCCAGATGGAGTTCCTGTAAATTCTCTCAACTCATATCCATATGTTGGATTTGTTTGACCAATTCCTGCTGTTGTAAATCCCGCAACAGATCGATCCTGCCACAGTTTTAAAACTCCCGTATTTGAGTCATAAGTAACAACTTTTCCTACAGCAGTCTGTCCAGTACCCACTGTTTGTGTAACAAAAGAATCTGCGGTGAAAGTTGCTGCACTGTAACCAACTCCAGTAAGTTTTAATGCAGTTACTGCACTTGCTTTGTCAATAGTTAAGAAAGATCCTCCTGCTGGAGAATTTGGATTTTCTATAATACCAATTCTTGAAAATTGGTTGCCCGTTATAAAGTCTGGATTTTCATTATCATTCTCAATTCTAGAATATAACAATACACTATATGCACCAAGTTCTCTATAAATGTCTGCACCATGACCACCTTGAGGAGTTATGATAACATCAAAATTTGGTCTTGTTGTTCCAACTGGAACTCCACCAGCTTCAAAATCAACTGTTCCAAAAGTATACCCAGAACCCTGAGAAGATATATTAATAGTATCAACTTTTGAATCACCATCAATAGTAATAGTGCATTCTGCACCAGATCCATCCCCTTGAATAGGAACTCTAGTATATGTGCTGTTTGCTGTTCCTAATCCAACTCCACGATTTTTTATTGTTGCAATTTTGATAGATCCATCTACAGCATTTTCTCTAACTAAAGAAGTATCGTTACTAGTGCTCCAATTGTTAGGAACAGGTAAAAATTGTGTGGAGTCAAATTTAACAATGTCTGCTGGTTTAATAGTGTATAGATATTTCCAAATATATCCGTCACCACTGGTTCCAGCTGATTTTGGTTCTAAATCAACAAATGTTGGCTCATCTAAAGAGGGTCTACCAAGTGTATTTTCTGGATTAGTTCCATTTTGGAGACAAATATAAACTCTATAATCACTATTTAAAACATAAAAATTTGAGTTATATAAATTAGTTGATCCAGAAACAGATGCAATATTAATTCTACTATAGTCATGTCGATACATGTCATAAGTAGTTCCTGAAGACCAAGTTCTTTTAGGAACAACCTGCCTAACATCGGTAGAATTGATTCTCTTAAGAGCAATCATTGAATCCCAATAATCATTCTCCTGATCAAAATTATCTTTTGGTGCAGGTGGAGAATCATTCCAGGTGGAAGAATAATCAGTTGGATTTGGAAGACCAACAAAAGAATAATAGGAATTACTTTGATTTGCAATTCCTGCAACAAAATTCTTTGCGTTTAATATTCTAACTTGATCAGTTATAATGGCAGCCATTTTGACAGACTTTTTTATTATTTATTACAGATAATCATGTGAATTTTTTAAACCTTATATACTTGGTTCTATAAAGTTTAGAAGAGGTTGATATTCCTGTTAATTCATTTGTTCCAATTCCAGATAAAGTATTTGCTGGATAAGAAAGTTGTTTAGTTCTTCCAGTTAAGATAACCTTACCCCAAGAATATTCACCAAGGAATTCAGCGGTTGATAATCCAGAAATTCCATTAGGATTGATATTAGTATTTACAGTTACTTTAACAACTGTTGTACTGATTCCAGAAATATTTTGAGTTATTAATTCTGAAGAGTTGACAACATATACATTATCAATAAATTCAGATCCAATTCCAATTATTGTGGAATTATCTGTCCCAAGAGAAGTTATACTTGTAGTGGCTACTCCTAAATTGGAATTTCTTACGATAAAGTAATCTCCAGTGGATATTCCACTTAAAGTTACTGCAGTTCCTACTAAATCAGTATTTCTCATTTCGGAAGTAAATGGAATGTGAAGATGGAATATCATTCCCGTTGATCCAACACCTACAGATGTTGTTCCAAGTCCAACAACTACACCAGAATCACCAGAATATTGAGAATTTAATACATCATTTGTTTCAGTTTGTTTTACTGGTGGACCAATAAGAACTAATGGTGGGTTAGTTTGAGCGTATCCCCCGCCAGGATTGATAATAGTAACTCCAGTAACAACTCCATTGGTGATTGTTGATGTTGCTGTTGCTGTGGTAGACCCTATACCAATACTAACGTCTGGTGCCGTCGAATAACCAACTCCACCGTTGTTTATAGCAATTGAAGCAATCGTACCCGCAGTGGATACAATAGCAGTTGCAGAAGCACCTACAGTAGTCTCAGAGGACATTAATGTAATCTGCCTTCTATATGTTTCTCTGGCATTAGAATCAGCATTTTCATTATTGAGATCAAATAGAGGTCTTAGTCTATCAACATATATTATGGTTGATCCAATACCAACACTATTAATAATATTTGCTGTTGGATTAATAACTGGTTCATAGATTTCTCTATCTTTACCAACTTCTTGTCCATTGATAATTTTATCTTCAGTTTGTCTACACCAAGTAATAGGTCTTTCTAAAGTAGTATCTCTAGTTGTTCCTGGTCCAAAATATGGAAGAGTTTTAGATGAATTAACACTTGTAATTGTGCTTATTGTTCTAGGATTCTCTTGTAAATATGATTGTTGATTTTTATCTGGATCATAATTTAACTCAACGGAATCTCCATACTTTATTGTTTCAATAACTTCTCTATCAATGATATCCAGGTTATCTCCACTTCCTTTGTAAAAATTAATTTTAAGTGTGTCACCAATCTTTAAAGGTTCCGTAAATGTTATTTGAGTTCCACCATTAAAAATATAAGATGATCCTGGAATTTGAAGTATTCCATTAACAAAAACTAGAAGTAATTGATCAAGTTCAATCTTAGAACCTTTAGACTTGAGAATAGATATTGGAACTCCGGATCTTAATAATGGAAAGTCGATCCTAGTTCCATCAATATAATCGGATATATCATCAAGAGTTTCTATAACACCCAAAGACCAACCAGTAAATTCATCATTAATAACTTTTTGAATAGTTAATTCAAATTGATTTGATGATACAAAAGAAGAAGATGTTGGAATTCCTATAGATCCTCCAAA
>Ga0181415_1000295_pt1 | contig 14073 bp, 19 predicted proteins | sample 38SPOviralmetaG_FD_130140 | JGI IMG/M metagenome (GOLD analysis project Ga0181415, IMG submission 130140) | Marine viral communities from the oligotrophic San Pedro Time Series (SPOT) site, San Pedro Channel, CA, USA - 38 SPOT_SRF_2012-12-11 | ecosystem: Environmental > Aquatic > Marine > Strait...
AATCAGCACCTCTTTGGTCATATGGAACTGCGTTAGAAAGTAAGCTTTTGTCGAATTTTTCAAAATTTGGAGATGAATAATCGCAATAAATATTTTGGTATCCACTTAAAAGGTTTGGAAGTATCTTTCTATAGTCTTGATAGGAGTAGGCTTTCTCGGCTTCGTATTGGTCGATTGCTCCTGACTGTCCAAGACGTTTTCCCTCCCAGGTCTCCATTTCTTCATTTCTATCCTGAACAAACATATGTAATTCATACTTAGAGTCTTTAATTAAAATTACTGCATGTGCCTCGGGTTCTGGCCATTCGGTTAGATAGTAAAAATTCGAATCTTGTCTAAACGGATACCAAGTATCATTATTTCTGTAAACAATTTCACCGCCATGAAGTATCACTGCACCATTTTTAATTTCTTTAGCCAAGTTTTCTCTGGAAATTTTTGAATTACCCATCACTGAATAAGAATAATCTAATAAGTATTGAAAAAGCTAGTTGTTTTTATATAGATAGTAAAAATTGCTTGAGAATAGGGTTCCAGTATGTTTCATTATGTTTTCCTTTTTCTTGAAGTATAAAATTTGTTCTCAACCCATTTAGCTCTAACTCTTTTTTGATTCTCTCAACTCCAGAAATATAAAAATTATTATTATTTGAAAAATCTAAATCCCAATCGTTAGGAAATATATTTCTTACATCATCACCAAAAACATCTTCTTCATTTGCTCCTACCGATATATTGCATGTAGACTTTTTGCTCAAATTAACCAAGTCATTTACAACTCCCGGATAGCCAAACCAAAATGCAGGAGAAAGGGAAATTATGTTGTTAAAAGAAGGATATAGGACAGATGTTTTAATTGACATTAAACCACCCATAGATGCTCCCATTACAATTTTTTTTAAATTAGATAATTCAATATCGTAATCACTACATATCTGTGGAAGATATGTTTCTAAGATAGATTCAATATGCTTTGTAGCAAAATTTTCGCTACCGTTTCTTGGATATGGATTGTATTGTTTTTGCCTACTTGAGTTAGAAGTTGTAGCAACAACAAAATATCCCCGATTTTTACTCTCTTCAAGATCAGATAAAAGTGACTCTAAATTAAAAAAATAACCGTATGAACTTTTTTCTTTAATAAACAAGTTTTCAGCATCGAATGCAAGGATAATATGAGTAACTTTTTTAAATTTTGGGAACCTTACAAGATAATTATTGGTATCACCCAGGTTAATATCTACTACGGGCTGGCTTGAGTAAATATTATCCAGAGATTTGTCATATTCTGAAAAAAGCAGCATTAAATTATTTTATATTATCTTCTATTGTCTTTGCTACTTCTTTTGCTTTAGATTCATTATTAGAAATTATTAAAACCACATTATCACCAGCGATTGATGCGACAATATTATCAATATAAAGATTGTCTATTGATTCTGCTATTACTTGAGCGGCAGCTGTGGTGGTTTTTACTACTACCTGGTTTGAAACAGGTTGAACATCTATAACAAAATCTTCCAGTGCTTTCTTTGCAATTTTGAACTGTGCGTTGTTATCTTGATTTTTAGGCAAAACATAAACTAGTCTTCCATTTTTTAACCTTTTCTTAATTGCACCTAGTTCGTTTAAATCTCTTGATAGTGTTGCTTGTGTAATAAAGATTTGGTTCTTTTTTAAAAGTCCCTTTAGCTGATTTTGGGAGGACACATTTTCAGTGTCTATAAAATTAGCTATGAGTCGCTGTCTTTGAACTGTGGATTTATTCATTGTATAAATATACATATATATGCATATTTATACAATTATAAATTTTTAAAGATATCTTCTGCTAGCTTTATCGCTTCTTCTTTCGAAACTTCACCTTCGTTAATTCTCTGCTCGTATAATGCTTTCATTATTATTCCAACCTTGGGACCTGGTTCAAGGTTAAAAATTTTCATTATTTCATCTCCAGTGATTGGGGGTCTTAGTTTTGACATTTCCTCTTTTTCAAGAACTTCTTTAATTCTGTTTTCCATTTCGTCTAATTTATCATATATTTCTTGGGCTTTCTGTTTGTTTTTAGTTGTTACGTCTGCCCTAACCAAATTATTTAAATCCTCCAAGACTTCGCCAGCATCTACTATGTATCTTCTAACAGCAGAGTCTGTCCATCCCATTTTGAAAGTATGTGGCCTAAGGTGAAGTTCTACTAATAAAGCAACATCCTTGATGGTTTTTTTATCATACTTTAAATCTTGAAGAATTCTCTTAGTCATTTTTGCACCTACTACTTCATGGTGCCTGAAATGAACTTTTCCATTTTCAATACCTTTAGTATTTGGTTTTGCAATATCGTGTAGTAAAGCACCTAATCTTCTATTTAAAGTTGGAGAAACGTTGTCAACAACGGTTAAAGTATGTTCATAAACGTCTTTATGGTGATGGTTTGGGTCTACCTCAATTTTAAGTGCGTTTAACTCTGGAATTATATATGAGCTTAAACCGCTCTCAACAAATGTTCTTAAACCAAGTGAGGGATTTTTTCCAACTAATAATTTTGAAATCTCATCCCTTACTCTCTCAATAGAAATAATCTTAATTCTCTTAATGTTGTCTCTCATAGCCACATAGGTATCATTGTCTGGAGAAAATCCGTGAGTACTGATGAACCTACAGACTCTCAACATTCTTAAAGGATCGTCAGAAAAAGATATAATTGGATCGTCTGGAGTTCTAATAACCCCAGAAGCCAGGTCTTTTAAACCATTAAAAGGATCTACGAGTTCATTAGAGTTAATAGAGTAAGCTATTGAGTTAATTGTAAAATCTCTTCTAGATAGATCTGTATCTAAATCGGTAGCAGATTCTATAGATGGATTTCTTGATGAGTTGTCGTAAGTGTCTTTCCTATATGTTGTGATATGTATAGAGTTTTTCTCAATCTGCAGTTCAATAGTTCCAAAGGCTCTTCCAATTTCAGTGGTTTTATAACCATTATTGTTTAGCAATTCTATTGATTCTTCAGGAGAAGCATTAGTGGTGAAATCAAAATCAGATGTATCAATATCTAAAATACCATCCCTGACAGCACCACCAACTAAATAAAATTCAAAACCATTTGAGCTGTATAGGTCAGACACAGTTTTTAAATATTCGTTATTGTCAATTAGACTTAATAGGGTTCTTGGTACCATATTGATAGCTTAGAAGAAGAATGGAAACAATAGAAGCATGAATTCAGGAGTAGACTTTGCAGCTGGTGGAATAGTTCTATCAGAAAATAAAATTTTATTAGTAAAAAATAAGAAAGATGTCTCCTCTGCTGACAGCGAACCTTGGTGGGGTTATCCAAAAGGTCATTTAGAAGAAGGTGAGAAACCTTCCGAAGCTGCAGTTAGAGAAGTATATGAAGAAACCGGGTTCGAGGTAAAAATTATTAATAATAAACCAGTTGCTGAGTCAAGATATGAAATTGAACGAAGTGGAGAAGTATTACAAAAAACAGTTTGGTTTTATGAAATGGAAGTAGTTGAACCTTTTAAAAACGAGCCTGATGATGAAATAGATGAAATAGCACTAGTAGATTTTGAAAGCGCTCTTGACTTACTCACTCATGACGAGGATAGGAAAATACTGAAATATGTTTTTAACCAATGAAAAGAAAAAACATAATTCTTGGCAAGGAACTTTTTACACACGAAGGTGGAATGATGATAATTCGATAGCTTATTTTGAAAAATCATACGGCGGTAAACCACTATTAAAAAAAATAAATCAAATAGCAGCCGAAAATAATTTAATTTTCAATAGTTCCATGGTTGATGAGAACAATTCAGAAATATGGAAAACTTCTGGATGGGAGATGGTTCATAGACTTAATGTTTTGTCTCTAAACTTAAAAAATATAGAGTCTTCAAATGAAAAAGTTGTAAATGTAGAGAAGTTTACAAGCGAAAAAATATCAGAAATTATAAATATTGATCATAAAATTTTTGAATCATACTGGCAAAATTCTGTTGCTGCATTTAATGAAACAATTTCCAGTTGCACACATAATTATTTATTCGTACAAGAAGAAGATAGCAACCCTGTCGGATATGGAATTTTAGGTATCACAAGAAACTATGGTTTTCTTCAAAGGTTTGGAATAAATAAGGAGTTTCAACAAAGAGGTTTTGGTAAAAAACTTTTAGGTGAAGTAATAAAGTTTTCTAAGCAAAAAAAATTAATAAACATAAGGCTTAATACTCAAGAACAAAATAAACATGCTCAAAGCCTTTATTTAAATAATGGATTCAAAACCACTAATACTAATTATTTAATTTTAGGTACAAGCAACACCAAATAGAACTTCATTAATAATCCTCGTTAGCTTAATATAAAGTTTATGGAACAAGAAGATAGCTTTATAGAATCTTTTGAAAGCTTGCTAGATACCCTAAAAAGACTTGTCGTTAAGCCAGTTAAAAGGGTGTCCGGCTTTGCATCGTTAGGTTTTCTGCTTATAGTTTTGTTGTTCCTATCTTTAATATTTGTATTTATAGGAATTATAAAAATTATGCAAGGTTTGGGTTTACTACTAGGGGTGAATCCTACTGGTTTTGCTTTTGCTTCACTGGGGCTTTTGTTTTTATTTTTATCAGTTAGAAGTTATTGGAGAAAAAAAATATGAAAAATGTTGCAATAATTGGTTCTGGACCAGCTGGGTATACAGCAGGAATTTATGCTGGTAGAGCAAATCTTGAACCGGTCCTTTTCGAAGGATTAGAATCTGGTGGACAATTAATGCTTACCACTGATGTCGAGAACTATCCTGGATTTGTTGATGGAATAATGGGGCCAGAATTAATGCAGGTTTTTAAAGGACAAGCTGAAAGATTTGGAACAGAAATTAAGACTGAAACTATAGATTCAATTGAAAGTATCGATGGAGGTTTCAAACTTAAGAGTTCAAAAGGAGATTATGAATTTAAATCAGTAATTATTTCATCTGGTGCATCTGCTAGGTGGTTGGGTGTTGAGGGCGAAAAAGAACTGCAAGGATATGGTGTTTCGGCTTGTGCAACTTGTGATGGATTCTTTTTTAAAGAAAAAGAGGTTGCTGTAGTTGGTGGTGGAGATTCAGCGATGGAGGAAGCATTATTTTTGACAAAATTTGCTAGCAAAGTCTATGTTGTCCATCGAAGAGAAGAATTCAGAGCTAGCCAAATAATGCAAGACCGAGTGATGAAACACGAAAAAATAGAAGTGATTTGGAATAGTACTGTAGAAAAAATAGTTGGAGATGGTGCAGTTTCATCAGTTGTTATTAAAGACACCGTAAACGGTTCTGAAAAGGAAATGAAAATTGATGGTGTTTTTGTTGCAATCGGTCACGATCCTAATGTTGGTTTTTTGAATAATTTTGTCGAATTAGATGATAAAGGGTATATTAAAACTGGTTTTACAACAGATACCAGCACTTCCGTACCTGGTGTTTTTGCAGCAGGAGACGTTGCCGACTCAATTTATAGACAAGCTATAACAGCTGCTGGAACAGGATGTCAAGCCGCTATAGATTCTGAGAGATGGTTAGATCATTAAGCAAGATCACTTAGGCTACATTGATAAACTTTCAGAAGAAGAGTTACTGGATTTAAGCAACAAAATTCAATCAGCTGGTTATCATTTTCCAGCAAATTCAAATGAATGTCGATCATTAGTTGAGTTATTTTTAAGCGACTACAATTTGGATAAATCTATTTCTAAAGACACTTTATGGCTCGAACTTTTAAATCACGGGTATAGTCTTGGTGATCGTATTCTTAACTTTTCAAATCCAGTTTTGAAGGGATCAGACATTGAAGAACTTCAAGAGCTCTTATCTAGGCTTGGTTTTTATTCAGAACCCATAAATTCTGAATACAGTCAAGAATTAATGAAATCTGTAGAAGCTTTTCAAGAGAATAGAGGCTTAACAATTGATGGAGTTGTGGGTTTAAATACAGCAACAGAAATTAAAAAATTAATTAGACCCAACTTAGATACCTCGCTAAACGAAGCTATAAAAGGCTTTAAAAAGCCAGGATCAACTATAAATGTATGTATTTACGTAGAAAACGTTGGGGAATATAAAGAACAAGTTATTTTTTACGAGTCGCTTAAAGAGCTAGGTAATAAAAGTGGAATCAATATTTCATTTGCTTCAGAAGCAGGAGAAGAGCTAAGTAAAGAAAATATAGTCTCTTTTGTAAACAAGATAAATCCCACCGTTTTTTTAACTTTTGAAAATAATAATTTTTCTACTGTTGACTATTTTCAAGGAAAACATTCTTTAAGTAATATTGGAAAAAAACTTGCTGAAATCATTGGTTCAAAATTAGAAAAAAAACCAAATGGTAAAAACAACATGCTCTTAAAAAATACAAAAGCTGTATCAATTATTATAAATGGCAATTTTTACCAAATTAATATAAAGTCAATTTTTGAGTTAATTTCTGGGGTTTATTCAGACATTTATTAATAGCTAACTTAAATTATTTATAAACTGCTTTAATTTTTCAAAATCTTGAAAATTTAAATTTACTTTAAATGACTTCCCTATTTTTTTAATTTGTACTTTTGAACCTACTAAATTTTCTAATTCACTTTTTGCATGTATGACCTCTTCACTTATTGAAGATTTGCCGTTTAATTCGCTGACTCTCTCTTCTACTTGGCGGCTGTTCATCGAAGTTCGTATAATTTCTGAAAGAAGTCTGTCTTGAAGATTGTGATCTAAAACTATTAATGGCCTGGCTTGACCAAAAGATACTCTATCATTTTTTAAAGCATCTTGAACGGCGATGCTTAGGTTTGAGATTCTGAGTAGGTTAGCAATAAATGGTCTGCTTTTTCCAACTAACAAACCTATTTCATTGGCGCTTAGCCCGTAAGTTTCTTTAAGACTTTTGTATCCAAGAGCTTCTTCTATAGTGTTAAGTTGAGATCTCTGAACATTTTCTACTAAACCAAGAACGGCAGCATCTTTATCGCTTACATCTTTAACTAAACATGGAATTGTTTTTAAGCCAACTGATTTACTTGCTCTAAGCCTTCGTTCACCAGCAATAAGTTGATAGCTTTCATTACCAACTTGCTGAACAATTATAGGTTGTAATACACCACTTTTTTTTATTGATTCAGATAATTCTTCAAGTTTATTTGGATCAAAATAGGTTCTTGCTTGTGACTTACTTTCACTTATTTTCAAAATTTCTACATTAACGACTTTGAACTCTCTTACATCTGTAGATTCTATAAGTGAGTTTAGAGACCTTTTCATATTCCAACCTTTTCTATTAATTCTTTAGTCAGCTCTTCAAATTCAATTCTAGCTCTGCTATTTTCATTAAAATCTAACACAGTTTTAGCATAGAACGGACTGTCAGCGATTTCAGTCAGTTGTGATATATGTGTCTTGAAAAGTTTGTCAGCCAATATATGTTTTAATTCAGATACAAAATCAAGATAGCTTGCTCTTCGGGTATCGACTTGGTTAAGTAAAACACCAAGGAAAACGGGATTTGTATGGGGAACCACCTCTATCGTTTGCTTTGCAAAAGACATAGCTTGACCAACCCCCTCAACCGCCAAAAACTCAGGCTTACTGGGAATAAAATAATAATCGGCGATTGATAAAGCCTCTTGTACAAGAGAGCTCATTGTTGGGGGAGTGTCTACAAGTATTATGTCAAAAGTGTTTATGTTATTGTTTTTATAAATTTTTTTAAGCTTAGACCCTCCAATAATTTTTTCAGAATTGTGTTTTTTTATATCAATATCTGAGGGAATCAAATACAAATTTTCAATTACCTTTAAGGGGTTTATATTTTGCTCACCGTCCAAAATATCAGTAGTAGTTGTATGTTCTGTATTGGATTTTTCTTGATTAAGATAAGTAGAAACGTTTCCTTGAGGATCAGTATCTATTATTAGTGTTTTTAATCCTTTACTAGCAAGTACGCTAGCGATGTTAATAACAGTGGTTGTTTTTCCAACTCCACCTTTTTGACAAACTACAGAAATTGTTTTCACTTAACATTTATAACATCTATATGTCTTATATCGTTTTTATTGATCTTAAATTTCTCTTGTTTCACGTGAAACAGGTTCTTGTCATACTCTAAATTCTCACCATTAGAAGACACTAAATATGTTGTTTTTTTATCTTTTTTTAATGAATTTATTACATTTTCACTGGATATAAAACATCTTGAAACAAAAAAACCACCATTTTTAATATGATTTTCTGCGTCTTCTTGAAGAGATGACATGTTTTTTCTGTTAAGAATTTTTAAAAGCCTTGATAGCTCAAAAACTCGCTTTTCCTTTATATCTACTAAATTAACTCTAAGATCTGTAGTGATACCTATAGGGATGCCGGGGATTCCACCACCAGTTCCAAGATCAGAAATTTCCTCAACCGTGAAGGACATTTCTTTAATTAGCTTTCCAAAATAAATAGAGTGAATTATAAATTCGTCCCATATAAATTGCTCGCTTTTTGGACTAATTAAGCCAGTCTTTATGCCCGTTGTAGACAACCATTGGTGATATTTAACTAGTTCATCTAATTTATTTGAAATTAATTTTTTACCCCAGTCAGGAACTTGAGGCTCAAAACTCATTCTTCTTCTTCAGGCGCAAACACAACTGATCTGTAAGGTTCTCTTCCTTCAGAGTATGATTTAATCCCTTCAAAATTGGCAGCTGCATCGTGAAGAGTTTTTCTGTCTACAGAATTCATGGGTTCTAACATTACTTCTTGTTTGTCTTCAACAATTTGCTTACTGAGTCTTTCAGCATAAATAGTTAGAGCTTCTTTACGTTTTAAAGCGTAATCTGCAACGTCTAATCTAAGCCTTGTTCCAGCACCAGTTTTTCTTTGAACAACTGTTCTTGTAAGTTCATGTAGTGAACGAATAATAAAGCCTTTGTCACCCACTAATGCTTCTGTCTGTTCACCTGTTACTTTAACTACTAGGTTTTCGTCTTCAAGTTCGCCTTCAACATCGCCCTTTAGACCAAATGATTTAACAAGTCCTTTTAAAAAATCTATTGAAACCTTTAACTGTTCGTCTTTATCAGCTTCAACTCTAGGTTTTTTTGAATCATATTGCTTTTTATACCCATTTTTATTGGTATTTTTATTACTGTTGTTTCGATTATTATTTCTTCTTTTATTGGAATAATTTCTAGAACCACCGTTTCTAACGGATATTCTTACTAAGGCCTTTGTTCCACCAACACCAAATACTCCACCTTCTGGTTCTCTAAGAATGTTGATATTTGCCTGAGTAGCATCTTGTAGGTTTAATTCACTCAAGCCTGCTTTAATAGCATCGTCAATCGATTTTGCTTCTACTTCAACCCATTTATTATTAGCCACTATTTTCTCCTTCTTTTTTTGCGGTTTTTACGAGGATTTTCTTGTATTGGATTTGTTTGTGTATCTTCGTTCTCTTCCTCTTTTTTATCTTCTTTTTTAACCTCTTCACGATCGTCAAGTTTTACTATTAATCCTTGTTGTCCGATGCGGAATATGTTTCCAGTTAAAAAGTAAACAACAAGTCCTGTAGGTAATGTCCATGAAATAAATCCAAAAAATAATGGCATTACTTTACCCACCATTTGCATTTGCTGGGCTTGGGGATTGTCGCTTTTTCCTGATTTTTTTGTAATTTGTTGTTGCTGGTATAAAGCTGTCAAAATAACAAACAAAATCAAAATTAAATAAGGAACCCTATCTATCCACTCTGTTACTTCGGAGGGTGGTATCTGGAGGTCCATATTAAAAAATGTAAGACTTGTACTAAGTTCAAGATCTTTAAATAGAATTGAATTTGATGGAATAAAGTTTAAAGGTTCTCTCAAAACTCTAAACAGGGCAAACCAAATAGGCATTTGAATAATTAAAGGCAAAATACAACCAAGCGGATTGATGCCTTTTTCTTTATACATAGCCGCCATAGCTTTGTTGAGTTCTTCTTTGTTGTCTTTGTGTTGTTTTTGTAGTTTTTTAATATCGGATTGAGCATCTTGCATTCTCTTTGTAGATCTAGTCTGTCGCAGTGTGAGGGGGAAAATAATTACATTTATGATGACAGTTAGAATTGCTATTGCGAAACCATATGACAAGGTAAAATCATATACATATGAAAGCATAAATCCTATAGCAAGAGCAAATGGTTCTAATATTGCCAATTTTTACCAAATTTCTGATATATAGGGTTGCATATTAAAGCTCTCTTTAAAATTGTTGGAATTGTGCGCATAAATCCACTGTTTTCAAGACTTTCAGAAATTACTTGTGAACATGTTGGATAATAAACACAATTTCCACTACCTAAGCCAAAATAGGAAAGCAGTGATCTAAATACCTGGTATAAAACCGTAACAATTTTCATTTTCTAACTAGAGCAGAGGGTGTTTTTTTAAGATTTTTTCAATATCATTTAGCCTTAGAAATGAAGACTTAGAATCTCCTTCAACCAATATATCGATGCTTAAATCTGTTTCAAAACTCCGAACTACTTCTTTAATCCTTCTTTTAAATCTATTTCTGTTTACAGCATTAGCGTGCTTGCTTGAAATGCTGACTGCAAGTCTGTTTGTGTCAACATTATTTTCTTTTACAAAAACTTTTACGCCATTTTCTGCAATGCAGAATTCTTCTTTTCTTAGGTTTTTAAAATGATTTTTTTTGTTTAATGCAGTGAACTTCACTAACAAAACCTAGGCAGAAATAATTTTTCGACCTTTTTTTCTTCTTCTTTTAAGAATTTCGCGACCAGCTCTTGTTCGCATTCTTGATCTAAAACCGTGTTTTCTGCTTCTTTTTCTATTACTAGGTTGATAAGTTCTTTTCATTTTTTACCTTTAATTAACAATAAATCAATAAAGTATTTAAACAAACCAAATTTATTTTTAATTTTTATACTTCGCGAAAAGTTTTTATAACTCGCGAAAAACAAACTAACTAACATCTCATAACAACAACTACTGCTTAGCTATTTAGTAGTTTTAGACATATAAAACCCAATAAATACAGTGTTTTGAGTCGTGTGGTGGTTTGTTTAGAAAATTTAATATGATTTTCACACTCTATGAAATATTAAAAGTGTCGTTTAAGTTTAATAAGGTTGGGTGGAGATATGAAAAGTCAACTACAAGACTTTAAAGACAAGTTAAATACTGAAATAGAAAACAAGACAGATCGATATTGGCTTAACCAGGTTCGTTTTGATATTGGATCTGATGGAAATTTAAATATTTATGTTGGCTCAGAATTTATAAAAAACTCGATTGAAAAAAAAGTTTTAAAAAAAATAGAAAAGGTTTACAAGACAATAATTCCTGGTTTTGATTGTGTTTTTATACTTGATAGGTCCTTTGTAAACAACCCGGTTTCGGTTGATGTTGTAGAAGAACAAGTTGAAGAAGAAACTGTAGAAGAACAGCCGGTTTTTGATCTTGGGTTTTTCGATGATTTGTTTATAGGTTCATGTAATAACCTTGCTGTTACGGCTGCTAAGAATGTGGTCACAAACCCCGGGAGTCGTTTTAATCCACTTTTTGTTTACGGAAAACCTGGTGTTGGAAAAACTCACCTTCTCAAAACTATAGAAAAATCATCTTTTTCTTCTTTCTATATTGATTCAGAGTCTTTTCTTGAGTCTTACATAAGTGGAATAAAAAATAAAGATATAGATATTTTTAAAAACAAAATTAGGTCTGTTGACATATTGTTAATTGACGATATTCAGTTTTTTCTTGGAAAAAAAGGCGTTTCTGAAGAGCTTTTTCACACTATAAATTATTTTTTAAACAACTCAAAGGCGGTTGTTTTAGCGTCTGATCAAAAACCACAAGATTTACTTGGTTTTCCTGAAAGGTTGGTATCAAGAATATTAAACGGTTTAGTTACTGATATCGAAAAACCTGATAAAAAAATATTCTCCGAACTTTTAAATAAAAGTAACGAAGAATATGGTGGAAACTTAATAACAAAAAAAGAGTTCAACCTTTTAGTGTCTTTAGATTTCCAGAGTTTTAGAGAAATAAACGGAGTTGTTAACAACCTTATAATAAATAAACAAACTGGAGACGGTAATGCTAAATATGTTGCTGAACTTGTTTCTATGTATAGTGAAAATAAGGTTTTAGAACTAACGCCCGAGTTTATTCTTGATTATTGTTCTGATTTATACCAAGTTGACAAAAGGCTTGTTTTGTCAAAAAACAGGAGTGAACAAGTTAGCAACGCTAGACACCTTTTTATTTACTTGATGAGGAAGCATACTGAATATTCTTTAAATCAGATTGGATTGTATGTGGGTAATAGATCTCACTCAACGGTTCTCTCTTCAATAAAAAAAGTTGAGGGTTCTCCCGGTTTGAAGAAAGAAATAAACATTTTCAACAATAAATTACTTTTCAGAGAAGGTTCGTTAGAGAAGGTCTAAAATGTCTAAAACTTACTACAAGGAAAAAAAGCATACAAAAGGTTTGTTTTATTTATTAAACAATTCAAACAGCTTTATTGTTGTTATATATATAAAGGAATAAATTGAAGTTCAAATCTAAAACAAAAGAGTTAAAAGATGTGATTTTATCGGTTTCGAGAGCGGTAGACATAAAACCCTCAACCCCGTCTCTTCAAGGTATATACATAAAGGTTGAAGGTGGTTCGTGTGAGGTTGTTGGATCAGACTTAGACCTAGTAATAAAAGCTAGGCTCGATGTAGAGTCCATGGTTGATGGAGAGTGTCTTGTTAGTTCCAAGGTTTTGTCGGAGGTTGTAAGAAAAATGGCACCAGGAGAAGTTGTTTTTTCTGACTTAGGCAGCGAAGTAATGATTGAGACGGAAAAGTCAGAATACAAACTTAGAAAACTAGATCACCTCACATATCCAAAAGCCCTACTTGAAAACTCTTACGAAGAAGTAAACAGCCAAGAACTAGAACCAACAGAACTGTTTACAGCCTTAAGGAAGGTTGGAATCGCTGCTTCTCCAGAGGGAGGAAAACCAATACTTACAGGGGTTTATTTTGACAACACAGAAGAAAAAACAACGTTAGTTTCAACCGACAGCTACAGGTTAGCAACAAACACAATATCAAACCTTCCAATAAAGGATGCAGGAATTGTTTCTTACAGGTCTTTAAACGAAACTATAAAGATTTTTGAAGATAGTGAAAATAAAATTTTTATAAACTCAACAGAGAGAGAACTCCATTTTTATAATGAAAAATACTACACATCTGTTAGAAAACTCGAAGGAAACTACCCCGAATACCAAGCACTTTTTCCAAAAGAAAATGTTTTTTCAATTGAAGTAGATAAAAGAAAAATTTTAGAATCCCTAGACAGATCAACGGTTGTTGCCGAGGGTTTTATCCCAGTAACACTAAAAGTTGTTAATGAAAACACTCTAAACATTTCATCAACAAACAAAGACATTGGAGGAGGGGTTGAAGAAGTGGATATCAATATTCTCGGCCTAGAAGTTGGAGATGTTTCTGATTTTAAAATTTCATTTAACCCAAACTATTTAATTCAAGGTATTGAAGTTTTAGATGGAGGAAAAGCTTTTTTAAGGTTTTCGGGACACGATAAACCAGCAGTAATCCAAGGCGAAGAAGAAACTTATCAATACCTACTTATGCCAGTTAGAACGAACGAATAGTGCCAAATAAAGAACCGGTAAAAATAGACTCAAACATAAACACTCTAGGTATAAATTTCAATTCTTCTAAAAAAGTTGAAAATTATTTAACTAAATCTCACTATAGGTGGGTTGAGGATGCTGTAACTGGACCGGTTTTAGGAGAAACCTTGGTTGTTTATGTTGAGAATTCAAGAGTTAAGAAAATTGTTGAGCTTGATGAACAAAATTTAATTATCAATATTGAAAAAAACACGAAAATTAAACTTAAAAACATAGATGTTCAAATATCCAATATTAAGCAATAATCTATAAACCTAGTAAAATAAGATTTCAGCAGGGGCTGTAACAAATAAATAGAAGCGTATCTTGGAGATAATTCGTGTCTAAAAAAGATTCAA
>Ga0181415_1000297_pt1 | contig 14051 bp, 11 predicted proteins | sample 38SPOviralmetaG_FD_130140 | JGI IMG/M metagenome (GOLD analysis project Ga0181415, IMG submission 130140) | Marine viral communities from the oligotrophic San Pedro Time Series (SPOT) site, San Pedro Channel, CA, USA - 38 SPOT_SRF_2012-12-11 | ecosystem: Environmental > Aquatic > Marine > Strait...
ACAGAACGCATCTACCGTAAGAGTATTTAAACCTATGACTGATTTTACAAGTGCTCTGTATCCTAAAATATGTTTATCACAGGGGTCTGTTGAGATTACTCATTATGATACTTATTCGGTTGCGACAACTGATTATGTTTATCCCTCACTTACAGGAGCAGATTCTACTACTCTGGACGGTGGGACTTATAATGTTGGTTCATCTCCGTATGCTAATTATGTATCAAGGACATCTTTGGTTAAAGATAAAAATGTTTCAGGACAACAGCCAAGTTGGGCACAAAGAGGTCTCGCATTTATTTTCCCACCCGATTCAACTTGTAGAGACCAATTAATCCCTTTTGATAGAGCATCACAAGAACTATCTACATTTGTAGGTGTGAACGCCTCGGGTGGTGTTGCTTACAAACATACTCTTATCCTTGAGGATACAACTCCTCCTGAACATAGAGACCAAGAGATAGGTAATTACTTCTCTTCTATGTGTGATATTAGCCGATACATAGGTTTCCCTGATATTAGTGTTCTTGATCAGAGTTATGGAACAGTCACACATCACAATATGATTACGTGGGAATCTACTGATGTTCCAGAGTTCAGAGTCAATAGTGCTTTTGTAAGAATTAGCAATCTAAATCATAGAACATACAATTCGTGTAAGAATAGTGTAAGCAAGATGATGTATATGATTCCAAGATTTACTAATGATGGTAAACAGTTCGGTGATCTATTCTTTGAGGTTTCAGAGAAAACATACATAGACCTCAATAATACAGACTCATTTAATCTAAATCAATTACAAATCCAAATCGTAGATAAAAATGAAAGAGTAGTTGATGATTTACACGGTGATACTATTATTGTATTCCATATCAAACAGAAATAACTTTTTAAAATATTCATATGAAATATTTATCTGCGTAAGTATAAATGAATTCTTTTATTGTTCCAAGTTTCCAAAGACCTGAGATTTTTAAAGAACAAACCCTCTCCTTTTTAAAGCGACATAATGTAGATAGTAAAGATATTTATCTTGTGTTGAGAAAAGATGACCCTTATCTTAATGATTATATGGATAGAGCATTAGATATTAATGTTATTTTAACCGATGTAAAAGGTATCGGTAATACTCACAACTATATAACGGAATACTTTGATGAAGATAAGTTTCTAATTGAGATTGATGATGACCTAATTGACCTATTTGATAATGAACGCAAACCAATCAAAGAGTTCCTACCTATTGTTGAAGAAATGAAAACTAAAATGAAAGAACAAAATATTAACTATGGCGGAACGTATCAAGTTGTAAATCCTAAGTTTATGAGTGGTAATCCCCACTATACTACTGATTTGAGATATATGCTCGGTTGTTTACGGTTCAGGTTTAATAAAAAGGATATTAGATTAGAAACCAATTATGCTGAGGACTTTGAGAACTGTTTAAAACATTTTATTAGAGATAAGAAGATACTGAAGAATAATTGGATCGCTCCCAAAACAAAGAACTATCAATCTGGTGGTTGTAAAAATGATGGAAGAGATAATGAAACAGAGAAGTCTGATAAAGCATTCTTATCTACAAGATATCCTCAATATTGTAAGATATTCCAGCGTAAATCAGGTGTGTGGGATTTACGGCTCAGAGAATATAAACAATAGTATAATAAATAACTCACTTAAGGAATAGATATTATACTATAATATGGAGAACTCCGCAAGTAAAGTGAAGATATATTTATTGACCGATGATAAAGGTTTAAAATATGTAGGTAAGACACCGAGAAGTATGAAGCAACGAATCTTTGAGCACAGGTATGATCGGAAGAGATATGGTTGTTCGTCAAGAGCGTTAAATCTTGATAATATTAATTATACAATCCTTGAACGTATCCCAAACATTAAATCTCTTGTAAAGGAACGTGAAGGGTTTTGGATTAAGATGATTGATTGCGTAAATGAACAGAAGAATCTCACCGATGAAGAAGTAAAAATAAATAGAAGAGAATATCAACGAAGGTATCGGTTAGAACTGAAACTTACATATCAGTTTTTAAAATATTTAGAAGATTATTAATTTCTATTAATTACTATAAATATGAGTGCCCTTGATTTTGATATATCTCCTGCTGAAGCCCCTCCTCCTCCAGAAGCAACCTTACAAGGAACTGAACCACCACCACCCGAAGATGAACCTCCTCAAAGACCTCCTGAGTCTGAACCTCCACAAGTTAAAATGGAAATAGAAGAATCACAGAGATATGATGAAGAAGAATTAGAAGATATTGAGCTCCCCGATCTACCTGAAAAGAAATCAAAACTCACTAATGATGAAGTGTTCGCACCAAAAGTCCAACCTGTAAAGAAACCAAGGAAGAAGCGTAAACCTATGACTCCTGAACAACTTGAGAGATTAGCTGAAGGAAGGAAGAAAGCTTTTGCTGTCCGTGCTCAGAAGAAAAAGGAAAGGGACGAAATGAAGGCTCTTGAGAAGAAAGTAGCACAAAAGAAGAAACAAAAATTAGAAGAAGAAATTATTAATACTCTTGATGAAGATGAACTCCCTGAACAAATGAAACAAAAAAGAGTTCCTTTAGTGAGACAGCAAAGTGTAGTTCCAAGTATTACACACGAAGACATACGCAAAGCAATCGCAGAAGGAGTTGAGATTTATGATACAAAGCGTAAGGCACAGAAGAAAGTTAAAAGAGAAAAACAAGAAGTAGAAGCAAGACAAAAGGAAGTCAGGCAAAAGGTTCAACGAGCAATTTCAGTAAATCCGTGGGACGAGTTCTTAAAATAATTTATTAATATGAATTAATATATTGTTTAGAGTATATAATATGGATAAGTTTATGAAGGCTCCTACAATTCTTCCCGTCAAACCCCCTGACCCAAGACCAAGTAAGATGAATCCTCCTCACCCTCATTTACCAAATGTAGAAGGTGAAGGTGGTGGTTCCCTACTTCTTATGATAAGTCCTGTCCGCACAGGAAAGAGCACATTAATCAGTAATATGCTTCTTAGAGAAGATTTTTATGATGCTCAGGAAAGGTTTGACCAAGTGAATATAATCAGTAATACAATTGCTAATGACGTCACAAGTAGATTCTTGAGGAAGGCATTTGATGGAAACTGTCACGACTTCTATTCTGATGAAGTCATTCACGGAATAGTAGAATCACAAAAGAAATATGATAAAGAAGACCAACCTGAAATAGCAATTGTTCTTGATGATTGTTTAGGAAGTATTAAACAGAATAGTATGATTAATCATTTAGCTTCACGATACAGACATTTTAACATAAAATTATTGGTGATAAGTTCGCAGAAGTTTACAGGTTCAGTCTCACCTATCATTAGGGCAAATGCTACTGATGTGATTATTGGGAGTCCTTTTCCTAATCAAAAAGAGTTAGAACACGTAGCAGAGGAATATGGAGATTTATTTGGTGGTTCAAAGAATTGGTTAAAATTGTATAAGAAAGCTACTCCTAATAAATATGATTTCTGTTATATGGATTTACAAGAGAACCCACCTATTATGTATCATAATTTTGAGAAGGTTATTGCGAGGGGTATGACTGAAGAAGGTCAAGATGATTCTTTAAGTGAAGATTCCTCTGGAAGTGAAGATTCGGAAGAAGATTAATAATTATTCTTTCTAAAATTATTTGTATATGAACCTATAAAATATGGATACTTATTCGGTTAGTGAAGGAACTGCTGTTGGAAATGAATTAGCAAGAGAAGCTCGGACATCTAATCAATTCCGTGTTTCACAGAATGCTGTCTTAGTTGGAAACGTTCAGAATCATCTAAGAAATGATCAATCTTCTAAAACTACAGATACAGAGTTTAAAGTAGGTATGGACGGATATGGACTTGCGGAAACGATTGGTGGAGCAGCAGTCATTAGGGGAAAGGGTGGAATTAGTGGATTAGCAAGACAAACTGCTGATAAGTTTAGGGGTTCTGGAAATAAAGTCTCTAATGTAGCATCAACTGATCCTGTCCCTGAGGAAACTCCACCTGATGCGTCTGATTTTACTACGACTGTAAATGTTGATGACCCTGTTCTTCCTACACCTGTGAAACCTTCTGAATTATCAGGGACTACTGCTGATGATGTAGCTAATGGTCTCAACGATGCTGGTAAAGGAGCAGAAGAAACTGAAGGTCTTGCGAAAGGATTAACAGCAGCGACAGGTGAAGGTTCACGATTCGGTGGATTATCTGAGGCAGGAGGTGTGGGTCGCTTCTTAGCAAATCGTGCGGGACTTACATCAGAGTTAGGAGTAGAGGTAGGAGGTAAAGCATTAGGAGGTATAGGTGGAGCAATTTCAGCAGGACAGGATATTGCTCAGTTTGCTAATACTGGACATCTATTTAAGAAGGGTGAAAGTGGTTGGTCAGAGGCAGGAAATATTGCTTCTATGGCGGGAGCTGCTCTTGATATGGCTTCAATCGCTGTCCCGATTCTTGCTCCGTTGGCTCTGGCGACTAATGTATTTTCAGCAGTCTCATCAACAATCGGCACAGAACAAGACGATAATAAACAAATCGCCACCGATTCTAAACCGCCTCCTCAACAGGCATTATCTGTTCACCCTGCTTGGTCTGCGATCGGAATGACTGCTTCAGTCCATCAACCTTCTATTACTGGATAAAGCATTAATGACTTTTTAAAATTATTTTTCACTTTGTATTTTTATATAAGTATTATTTATAAAATAATGCCTACTGAATCGTTTTGGGAATCTAAAGACTTAATACCTGTTGCTCAGAAGAAAGTATCCGTCCCTGCGGAGTTTGGACTTAACTACTCTGCTGGTCAGAAGATACAGATAAATGTTCCTCCTTCTATTGATTTCTTTCAACCGAAGGAAACATATCTCAAGTTTGATGTGGAACTGAGTGGTGCTGACTTTGGAACACGTCGTATGTTCCTTGATGCTGAGACTGGCGGTCAGGTTCTAATCCGTGATTTGCGTATCTACTCGGGTGGTGCTGGTCGCATTCTTTTAGAAGAGTATCAGAACTATAATGTTTGGACTGCTCTCAAGTATGATTATGAGACTAATGATAATATTAAGAAGAAACGTGCTCTAACTGAGGGTGCTCAGATATATGATCCGAGTAGCCGTTCTACTCACGGAACTAAGAAAAGTGATGCGAATAGTTGCCGTCACAACGCATATTTTGAGAATGATGGAGTCGGTGCGACTGTTGATAATGCTTCTCACACAGATGATGACCACAGGCAGAAGGTTAAGTGTCTTCTCCCTATTAACTCGGGTATATTCCAATCTGAGCGTGTTTTCCCCAATATGTTAACTGAGGGTCTTGTTATTGAGATTATTCTTGAGGATAATACAAATGTATTCCGTCAATTAGATACTACTCTACAATTGAGAGAACAGTTGTCTTGCCCTCTATTCCAGAGTGTTGATGGTTCTGCTTGTAATACTACAGGTGGAATTGCTGCTGCCGTCGCAGGAACTAACGGTTCATTTACTTCTTTCTATCTCCGTAGGGATAATCAGCAGGGAGCAGGTGGAGTTATTGGTAATTGTCCTTTTGTTGTTGGACAGAATGTTGTCTTAGCAGCGACAGCAACGTCTGCTTCGGTTGTTGCTTCAGGATATGGAGCAGGAGCAAATGGCTCTCAGGTTCATATTACTCAAATCTTATATGATACTGGTGCTGATCCTGATATGATTAAGATTACTGTGAATGCTTCTATGAAATCTATTACAGGAGGTGCTATTGATGTGAATGATTGTGTTCTCGCACAAGACCCACGAACTACTTCTTATGCTCCATCTTATACTATTAGTGATACAGAACTTATTGTTCAGTCTGTTGAGATGCCTGCGGGTTTTAAAGCACGAATGATGGGAATGCTTAAAGAAGGAGGAACTCTTAATTATGATTTCCTATCTCACACTAATTATAAGTTCTCGCAACTTGCTGGTGATCTTGTGAGTAATATTCGTCTCCCTGTAAATGAATCCAGAGCAAAGGCAATCTTTATGATTCCTACTGATGCTACAGCATACACTAAGGAACAATCTATGAATGCTTCGGGAACATACTTTATTGAGTATGGTGGTGAAGATGATGGTCTCCAACGGGAATATGTTATTCGCTCTACTCGTTCAGGATTAGTTGGTATCGCTGATAGACTGAATAACTATCAGATTCTCTATGATGGAAAACTCAATCCAACACGTCCAGTATCGTGTAGCAGAACAAGTGATCGGGTCAGTATTGACCAGCAACCTATTATTGAGTTAGAGAAGGCTCTGGCTATGGGCGGTGTTAGACCTCTATCATTTAGTAAGTTTAGGGAGAACTTTGTTGTAGGACGTGCTCTTACTCTACAAGATGGAGTTGTTGACCTGAGAGGTCGGGACTTCTCTCTACAAGTTCAGTATGACTCTGCTCTTGCTGGATATGATGGAAAGAATAAGTTATGGAACAATTGGGTTGCTCACCTGAGACGCATAGTCGTCAAGGGAGACAGCATTATGATAGAAATCTAAAAAGAACTCATCAATATTTAATTTGTAAAGTATTCCTATAATGCCCACCTACAAGCAAAAGTTTAACAAGAAATATGGATTTAAAAAAGATGAAGGTCATTCATTAGCAGAGATTAGTAGATTAACAGGATATAAATTAAGTGGTCTGAGAACAATAAAAAAGAAAGGAGAAGGAGCTTTTAAAAGTAATCCTCAAAGTGTTAGACCCCAAGTTAAGAGTGCTACTCAGTGGGGAATCGCAAGAGTTTACTCAGCAGTTATGGGAGGCAAAGCAAAGAAGATAGACCAAAAACATTTAATTAAGAAATAATTTGTAATTATTCTTTTACTTTTTTTATATGACATATAGTATAAAATATGTCGTCAAATCAGCATTTAGAAATCATACCCTCAAATATCACGAGTGATGGAACTCTCTCGTTCAAGAATGGTCAGCCAGTAATCCAATTCATTATTGGAGAACAAGAACGATTTTTAATTGGTCAGTCTCTCCGTTTGTGTGGTAAGTTCACAGCATTTTCGGGAGATGGAGCTATTAGCACTTCTGCTACTGGTCTCCGTATGAATGAGCAGTTGGGTATTTATTCTGTAATGAATGAGCTTCACATTAGCTCACAGAGAACCGCACAGAGTATTGAGACTATCCGTCATTATCCACGAATGATGAGTTCTTACTTGGGCGTCACAAGTTCTCTCCAAGATGGTATATCTCATTTAAATGAAACAGCACTCATAGATATGAACTTTGCTTCACAGCAGAGGGGTGTTATTGAGAATCCTACTCAGCTAAACGCATCTGGAAAGAACTCTTTCTGTTGCCCCTTAGTTTGTGGTCTCCTTAACGGAACGAATCCAATTCCTCTATCTGCTGCTTGGGGTGTAGGTGGTCTTGATATTAGTATCCATCTTGCTCCTGATAGTAATGTATTCTTTTCTAACTCATCGGATACAAGTGCTATTACAGGGGCATTCTATGAACTATCTGACCTAAAACTTGTTTGTGAGGTAATGACTCCTGCTCCCGATCAGTTGTCTCAGATTATGAAGCAGACACAGAATGTATTTGAGTATAACTCTATTGTTTCTCAGTTTAACACAATTAATAGCAGGAATGGTGTCCTTAATTTCCCTCTTGGTGTTAGTAAGTGTTTAGGAGTCTTCCTCAATTTTGTTCCAGCAAGTCATATTAATAACCTTGCTTTTGACGGAACTGCTACTCTCCCACCAACTAATAGCGATGGAACTCGTGCTGAAGTTTCTCAGCTTATCTTTACTCGTGGTGGTGAACGCTTTCCCTTGGAATACAATCTTGATACTCTACAGAAAGATGATTCTGATAATATTACTATGGACTCTCAGCTTGTTAGGAACTATATGAATGCTGTAATGGGCTTCACTAAAATTGAACGAACGAATGTTTCTCCATTTAATAACTACTATGAAGATTATAGTGAGGGTGTTAATTCTTATGTTTATGCGAAAGAAGTTGTTGAGGGTGGTGTGAAGTTCGGCATAGGTGTAAATTACGATCAGATTTCTGGAACAGGTGTTTCGTTTAAGGACGTTCCCTTTGGTCTACAGATGACTTCGGATATTTCTACCGATTCTCCCCAAGGTGTTTTCTTATTTGCTCACACAAAGAATACTGTTGTATCGTCTCCTCAGGGTATTCAGGTGATTTCTTAAATAACAATTTTTTATAATTTTTTGTAATTCTCTTTTATATTCCATATAGTATAAAATATGGACGGCTCTTCTACTAATGTTGATAAGATGACTTCTCAAGCAACTCCTGATACTTCAGCCACTTCGGCACCTTCTGCTCCTATGAGTAATGTTCCCGATTTGCTCCGTGTCGGAACTATTCCTGATAATACTGCGATTGATGTAGAAACTGATATTTTGGATTCAGTTGTATTTAATCAGACTTTCTGTCGCTTCCAATTACAGAATAAGGGTATTCTACACTCTAATTCTAAGATTTCTATTAGTGCTTCTATTACTTCGGCATCTAATACTCGTGCTTTCTATCCTATGAATATTGGTGTTGCTTCTCTTATTGAGAGGGCAGTTCTCAAGGCAGGAACTAAAACTATTTGTGAGGTTGAGGACTTTGGTCATTTCCACGCATATCAGAGTATGTTTATTAGTGGTGAACACAATAAGGAACGTGAGGCATACACTACTGGTCGTTTAATAAATCACGAGCCCTTTTATCAGAACGGATCTAAGACAGGTGAGTCTAATTCTAATGCTTCTTTAATTGGTCAGCAGAATGCTTCTGCTTTGGCGAAGGGTCTTCAGTTAAATCGTGATTTTGACCAGTTCCAAGGTGATACTGAATATGATACTGTTGATGAGCCCTATGGAGATATTTACCTCTCAAATCATTTAACTCTTGGATACAATCCACAGTATCAGATTAATCTTAGTGATTTGTTTCCATTCCTCAAGACAGCACAGCTCCCTCTATATATGATGAAAGAGCCTGTATCATTAGAACTGTTTTGGACTCCTAAGAGTTCTCTTAATCGTTTCTCTGTTCCATCGGGGACTACCTACAATTTTGAGGCTGATATTGTTCAGACTAAAACACAATTAGTAGCAGATTACATTTACTATCCACAGGAAATGATGACTGCTTATGCTCAGCAGAATGCTAATCTATCATTTGCCTATGTTGATTATCGTCTCGCATCAAGAACTCTTACACAAAATAGTGCTAAGAGTCTAATCCTTAATATTGGTGGAGCAGGTCGTATCTGTAATAAGGTTTTCCATATGCTCTCTAATAATACATTTGATGGTGATGGAATGATATTGGGTAAATATTCATCGGTAGGACCTAATGCTTCTGTAGCATTAGAAGGTGGAGATTCTGTGAATGGTTCACTCATTTATAATTTGAGATATAATGACCACTTCCTTTTCCCTGTTGATGTGGATAATAGTGCTCGTCATTTCCACAATATTGTTCAGACTGAGGGCAAGGTTCCTTTTGTAATGAGACAGGAATATTCGGGTGAGGGTCTTGTAATTGATGGACAGATTGAGGGACACAATCAAACTGACCAGCTCACCAATAAGTTCTTCTATGTTGCGAACAGACTTAATCGTAATGAGAGAATTAATAGCCGTGGTGTTGAGGCGTATGTTGATTACAGAGACCTTGACGCAGGTTCTTACACAGCAAGATTCTACATAGAGCTTGTTCGTATGGCTCAGCTTCGTGATGGTGTTCTCCAGATTGAGTATGCTTAAGTGAAATAACTTTTCTTTTTTATCCTTTCATTTTTAATATATATTATTCATATAAACAAATGAGTAGTGGATTCACAAATACTTTTATTCTTGAGGCAAATAGATTGTCTTCTGAGCAAGTTAAGTCAGGTAATAATACTAATAATGCTCTTTTTACAAATAAAATTAATGATGGTCTCAGATTAAATACGGGAGATGTTGTAGGAGTTCATTCAGCATATATTAGTGAGTTAGGAGCAGAGGGTTCTGATATTGAGATTAAGGGTAAAGAATTAGATAAACTGAATGCTTCACAAATATTATCTTATAATAAGATTATTAATACTGCTTTTGAGGGATCGGGAGCGAATGCTAATTGGCTACAGGAGAGAAATGATATTGTAAACGGATTTCCCTTAACAAAAAGAGAAGAGGTAAATGAAACGATAATTTACAGAGATGATGAAATCAATATGGTAATGAATCCTTATAAAAATGCGAATGGTGAATACTATATTCCTTTGCCTTATAGATTTTCACAAGAACTACACGGGGCTTTTGGTTCAGGATTAACAGACCAAATACTATCTTGGAATGTTCCTCAACCGAATGTTAGTCTTGATAATAGTTTAACAGGTTCCGCAAGTAAAACCTTTGGGAATGCTTCCATAGGTAATCTTACAAGATTAAATCGTAATGTAGCATATAATTTAGCTGATATGAGAGAGTATGTTCCTAAACCTGAAACTCCTAATGGAAGTAAAAATCTATGTATCAGACACGATAATAGTCGTTATGCTATATATCAATTAAAGAATTGTATTCATTTATATCCCTTAGAGGAATATATTTCTCATCCTACAGTAAACCCTGAATATATAAATGTAAGAGATAATGCTCTTAGAGGAATACTTTGGAAATATGATAGTGATACAAATACTTCAACGAGTATTAGTAATGCTTCTTATGAATTAGGTTTAACGGAAGACGGACATTATGGAAATGAATATTGGAGAGATATTGCTCCAAGAGAATATGTTCGTGTTAGAAATAAAGTGAATTGTTCTGTGACGGCAGGGTATAATAGTAATACTGATATTGCTAATAAACTCACAGAGGATATGAAAAGAACAGAAAATATAGAAAGCATAGGATTTGAGAATGTTCAGTTCAGTATCAAGGCAGAAAATCAAATCAATAAATTATACAATACAGCAACAATAGGAACTTATGATAATTTTTCATATGAGTTCTTTAATGATATAGCAGTTCCACAGGGCGATCAAGATAGATTTTATTATATAGAAGCTCACGAAACGATTGGAGTCAAAAGACCTGAACTATATGATTTAGGAAGAGCATTCGCAACTAAGAGTGAAGGGTATGAACTTACAGAGACTTATTTTACAAGTGCTTCAGAGGTTAGTGAAAATCTTGACGGATTAATCTACACAAGTATTCCGTGGTCTAAAGTTAAAGATTTAAAGAATCTTGTAGATGCTCAGCATAGGTATTCTGAACTATTTGATATAAATCAGATGCCCGCTCCATCATCATTCTCTGACGGAAGAACAACATTTTTGTATCCGAATGCTTCTATAGGAAGGAGTGGATTCTTACATATTAATACAAATGCTTCACATAAGTTTTTAGGATATGATTTAAGTGATAATGCTTCTACATATTGGTCAACTACTATTCCTGAGATTGCTACTGGCGTCTGTCCTAATAATGAGTTCTGTTCAGTTCCATTCTTCTTTGATATTAATGCTTCTACATCTGAGTTAAGTGAGGGGATTAAAGCAACAGGACAAAATTGGGCAAATGCTGTCTATGGATTTGCTGTGAAATACAAAGATAATTTAGGTAATTATTTCATAGCATTACAGAGCACAAGTCATTATGATTTAGGAGGATATACAGATGATGATATGAAAATTATTCCTAAGGGAACAAGAATAGGTTGGGACTATCATTTTAATGCGTATGGCTGTCCTTGTATGTTAATGTGGAATGGATTATGTGGTCTTAGTGGAGTAGCGTATCAAGGAATGGGCGTCTCTTATTATATAGACCCCGATGAAGATGAAGGAATAATCAATCAAAAATTATCAGCAGATAAGTTTAATCAGATATATTTAGGGAGTCCTGATACAGAAATAAAGTTTGATGATGGAAGTGATAGATTTGAGATATTAAAATTACATACATCAGAAAAGATAGGGAATCTTTATAACGCAGGTTATCAGGCGGAGGCGATCTATACCCAAGATGAGAATGCTTCAGCAACTCCTCCAGTAGAGGCATTCCAAAATCCTGATAGTGCTGTTCCTGAAAATAATAATGCTGAGACAAAAGTTTATAAGATAAATAAACAACTCACGAAAACAAACTTCACACCTGCTATGGCTCCGTATTTTAATGAGGTGAATGCTTCATTCTTTACTTCATACAGGTCTGTTAATAATGCTTCATATACAGCAGAACAGATATTTGAGTATCCCAATAATAATTTTGTTCAAGAGGCAATCTTTGATTCACAATGCGGAAATTTCATAGTTGATTGGGGAATTAATAAGAAATATTGGAATGAATCTCTATGGGGCGTTATGGGCTTCAGATATAGTCAAACAGATGGAAAAGGGAACTCACAAACAAGGGTTATTAATAGTGTATCGTGGGGAGATACGATTGATGGAATGGATTTAAATACAACGAATGCTGATATTACAAATGCGGATTTTGATGATATGACTCGCAATATGTTTAATATTAAGACTTTTGGATTAACACCTCCTATTCCACAACAACCAAGATTTACAGTATTAGCAGGGAATGCGTGTCATACATATGCTCCACCGATTAATATCACACAAGTTTCTGGTCAGCCCCTCAGGGCACAAGAAATACCTACGAGAACTTTAAGACCTTATTATACAATTAGGAGTAATATTACAGGACAAGCTAATTATTTTGGTAGTTCACAATCAAGTGTTCCTTTACCTGTTGTAGCAGTAGTAGAGAAGGTTAGTCAAAGTGGAGACTTCTTTAATCTATCACAAGGAAGATTACAATTTACAATTACTCAACCTACTATGCTCACAGATATTACTACAAGTGTTCACGATCCTGATGGTTCATACTCAAAAGTAAGTCCTAATAGTGCTGTTCTTTATCAAGTTGAGAGAAAGGTAAATGCTGATATGAATGTTGTCTCCACTATTTTACAGGGTGATAATAAGAAACAAGCACAACAATTTCAAGAGGAATTAGAACCTCCTCAGCCAACAAAGAAAGATATATCAGATGTTATGGCTCAGATGAAATCATAAAGTGGATAGTGAAATTATTATAATAGCCAAAATATGAACAACAAATATTCTATCGGGGGTTTTTCTTTTTTACCAGAGGATTTATAAACATATCCTTTTTGCTATTATTATAATAATAATAATAATAATCACTTTTAGTATCTTATCAAATGTATTTAAGGATAATATAATATACTATATTATGGAGGAAAGAGTTGGTGAAGCGTATTGTGAGAAGAGTATTATGACTGATTGGAATGAACTTTTATCTGATGTTAATTTTATTACATTAATGGAAGATTCGTTGAACATTCGCAGTTATGAAAGGAAATCAAGAAAAGATGAAAATGGAAAAATGATTAAAGGAGCACAGATGCCTGCTTTGAGAAACGCATTAGAAACAGGGAAAAATAAAAAGGGAGCAATTTATTTTCTTATGAGAGCTGTTCACTTTTGGAGAATGGCTTATCTTACAGAAATAAAACATAAACCTGATAATTATTGTGTTGGAAAAACTGTCCCTCAAAAACTTCATAAGTTTGTTATGAATGAACTACAAGTTGAGTTGGAAGAAATGGACGATTTGCTCACAGGTAGAGGAGTTGTTTCACAAAAAGAACATAATGAAATGAAAGAAGATTTAGATGATAAGGTCTATGAATTGGAAAAAGAAAATAAAAAGTTAAAATCATCAGTAGAAAAGGAAAAGGAATCTGCTGAAGAATATTATAAAAAACAATCACAAAATGAATGTGCTCGTTTACAAAAGAAGATTGATTGGTTAGAAACTGAAATCCATAAGATTTCAGCAAATAAGAAGTAATTCATTATATGCTTCATTTACCTTAATAAATTGTTCATTAGAACCACACTTATCAGGATGCGTTTTTAACGCCATCTTTTTATACGCTCGCTTTAAGTCCTTTTCAGTTATAGGAGGTTCTATTTGTA
>Ga0181415_1000298_pt1 | contig 14048 bp, 27 predicted proteins | sample 38SPOviralmetaG_FD_130140 | JGI IMG/M metagenome (GOLD analysis project Ga0181415, IMG submission 130140) | Marine viral communities from the oligotrophic San Pedro Time Series (SPOT) site, San Pedro Channel, CA, USA - 38 SPOT_SRF_2012-12-11 | ecosystem: Environmental > Aquatic > Marine > Strait...
CAATACGACGATGGAAAAGATTCTCCTAAGGTGACAATTGATGGTAAACCCATCAGCTACAGAGACCCTAACGTTAATAAGCATGTCGACTATATGTCTGGCAGAGGTATCGCAAATAGTGGTAAGACCATTAACAAGGATGCTTACCGAGGCCAAGCGTTTGATGAGCTATATAAGTATTCTGAGGGCACAATTCAAGATGCTATGTTGGCTAATGGCATTCAAAATTTGAATGAAGAAAAAGAATTAACCACAGTTCTTGACACTATTAAAGGGCGATTTAATAACACTGCTAATACTGAACCTAAAAAAGTTAAAAAGCAAAAACCTAATACGCCAGATATTCCTGAATATATGGATCCTGCTAAGCCTATTCAGCTTAGTAATAAAGCAGCAAATGCAGAAGCAACTATTAGTTCCTATAACCAACGGTTTGACTCCCCAGCTGCTAACGCTGCATACGATTTAAAAGATAAATATGCGTTAGATCTTAAGTCGGGCTTAGGTCAAAGAGGACAAGGGTTTGCTTCAATTCAAAGCAGTGGTTGGGATAATGGAATGTCTCAAAGTTTTGCTGACAATAAAAAGCAACTCATCAAAAATAACTTACAACCTGGCTTCAATCAAGCAACAATGGGAGCATAACCACTAAAACACGTAAAATACGGTGGTTTTCAATATATACCTATTTAAATATCCCTGACCTGTAGGGTGTCTATTCCTTACTTTATTATCTATATGCTTTAAAAAAGAAATATATAAGGAGACTTGTGTGGTTTACGTGGTTATTTTGTTAGATCCCTTGCCCTGGAATGAGTTTCAGCACCACGTTCGTTGAGTGGTTATAACGATAGCGTTTTTGATCAATACCATCAAAAAAATGTACAACTGTAAAACTGTGGATACATTTGACATAACTTCATGAACAAATTTTTAGTATGATGGCGTACAAATTTTCAGGGGGCCTTATCAAACGTGTAACTGTTCAAGTACCTGACGATTTACACAAACGTCTTAAGTTCCTTTCTGTAGATACTGATACAACGATGCAACAGATATTTCTTAAGGCAGTAAAAATGTATTTACATAATTGCGTAAACGATTCTACTGAATCTAATAACTCCTAAAAAAGGCTCGTCGGCTAACGCCGTCATTATCCATTCGTGCTCGTCTTATACGACGAGTGTAGTTTATATGACATCTAACTCATGCCCGCAAATTTCACATCTGGCTGGCTCGGCAATGGACAAAGTGCATGGCACGGTCAAGGCATCGTTACGGAAAGTACGTTGCCGGCGCGAGAGGCGTTTGAAACTGCAAATGCATTATTTTCTGTCGAGAAGCGAGAGCTTGTTTATCCCTACCAGTACGAGGATCCAATCGGTCTCGACTGGCAAAAATCAGGAACCTTTGGAGTTGTCCGTACTGACACCCAAGAGCTCCTTGGCATTGTCACTAAGCAATACGAGTTGGTGCAGAACGAAGCCCTCTTACGCATGGCAGAGTTCATCCGTGAAGAAGTCGACATGGACGCCGTCGTTGTACTTGCGAACGGGGCCAAAGTCGCCTTTACCGCCTCACTCCGTGGTGCGTCGACGGACATCGTCCCTGGTGACACAGTCAAACGACGAATTGTTGGCTACCTAGGTCATGACGGGAAAACCGGCTGTGGTGCTAAGTTCACCAACATCCGTGTTGTCTGTCAGAACACACTGACTGCTGCACTTGGTGAATCTGGTGCACACAGCAGCATCACTCACAAAAATGGTGCTAATAACAATTTCGATGCTCTTATCAACAGTATCGATGTAGCACGTCAAGACTTTGTCACTGAGTGTGAGTTGATGCGTGAGTTTTCTCGTGTTTCTATGGGAGTTGATGCCTTTAAAGAGTTTGTTGATGAGGTTTACAACCTTGACAATAGTCAAGTATTCCGTAAGCGTCAGCACCTTGAAACTGCTTTTCGTGTTGGTTATGGTCAAGAGTATGCACCTTTCTCTTTGTGGACTGGCGTTAACGCTATTACTCAAGTAGAAACAAGCACTCGTGGCGCTACTGCATCCAAAGGTCGCAGTCAGTTTGCACGTGGCACATTTGGTGTTGGTGCTCAAATCAGTAAGCGTGCCTTCGCTGTTGCAAGCGCAATGCTCTAGTTTATATAAAAGGGGCTTCGGCCCCCACGGGGGCGTGGCGGAATTGGTAGACGCACCAGACTTAAAATCTGTTGACTAGCAATAGTCGTGGGGGTTCAAGTCCCCCTGCCCCCATCTTTATTTGATAAATAAAGTATTAGACTGACAATGAATTAAATATAAATATGGCAATTAATGTTGAGCAATATGCTATCACACATGCTATCCCTACGCCTACTCGTCACGGTATAAGAGATTTTACAGAAGTTTTTGAACATATTATTCATAATAATCTTGGCAATCCTGTTTTAGAACTTGAATCAGGTCGTGCATTTGGTTATTCCAAAACGCTTATATTTGGTCAAAAAGATTCAAGGTGGTCACGAGTAACCCTTCAAAGTACTAATCCTGGAGGTTATGCGGCTAATGCTGCAATGATTGCCATTCCAGATGAAAATGGTGAATGGAATCATGGTATGGACGATTTAGTTCTTCCAGGGAACTCTGATTTAGATATGCCTGCATTTGATAAAAATTCAAATAATGGACGTGTTCCTTTTTTACCGGAACATGCAACAGCAGGTATTTGGACAACTAGCGGTGGCATAGTAGCAATCAATATACATTTTGATGTTATTGAATCTGCTTTTGATGGACGTGGACAAAATCCTTTTATTCATCTTTGGTTAGTTCATTACCACAGCCAAGGTAATCGAGAAGATACTGATCCTCATGTCTTGGGCTGCAGCTTTGGTACTTCAGGTGGTAAACGCAGTGATCCTTGGTCAACCGCAATTTATCATGAAGGCCGTGGACTTAAAGTTCGAAACAGCTTTTTTAATAACAAGCGCATTGGTGTAACTCAGTCATATCCTGATGAAATTTATGATGTTGCTAGAGAAGGAACAGAAGATGGTCAGCATTGGAATGCAGGTAATCGAAAGTTTGCTTTAAGAAATAATCAAGCACATGGTGTACAGAGTACTTTAGTTGCTTTTACTAGTGATAGTGCAGTAAATCGAGGGGCAATTATTACTAACAATCAGATGGACCTTGGAGGACGATTGATTGTTGCAAAAGGTAGTGGTATTTCAAATGCCATTATTTCCAATAACGTTAATGGTGCGTCAAATTATCCAGCTGTTTATGATATTAAAACAAAAGTATTCTCCAACAACGTATTGACAAACAATACTGTTATGGGTGCTTATAGTTATTTTGAAATTACTGACCAGCGTAGACCTAACAATGCTTTTAAAATAAAAGCTAAAAAAGCAAGTGGAAATATTATCTCTAATAATGCTATTGCCAATATTGAAGATCATGGAATCCTTATCGCATCACCAGCAAAAGGAACTTCTATCATTGGCAATACCTCAACAGGCGGATCTCCATTCATCAAGGCTCATAAAAAAGCCACTGGTTTAATTGCAAACAATACTGCTGACGGTGATTTGTTGATTAATGGAGGTCGTATGACTTCAGCGAACAATCTTGTATATAGTGATGATCAAGAATCTGTAAATGTTATTTCATCTTCTGATCTCTCTATTGATCAATTTGATGAAGCAACAACAGCTATAAATGTTGTAACTAGTTTTAATCGTAATGGTAAGCGAATGATTATTAGTCAACAACAAAATGGCTTACATCTTCAGAAATATCGAGAAATGAATGATGACATTATTCCTATTCGAGCTGGTAAATATATTGAGGATGATGTATACCGATTTGAAAATATAACAGGTGTTGATTTAAATAATGACACACTAATAGGTGCATGGACTTAGAAATATAAAGTCGGCTAACGCCGGCTATACTTTTGGTTGCCTTAAATGTCATAAAGTCCTCACATTTTATGTAAATTTAGGTAAACTGTGTAAGTAGGCTATATGCCGAGTACATAACTCACACAATATCTCGCATTTATTCAAATGACTACAATCTCTCAACCTAAATCCCAATTATTGGGTGATAGTTGGAGCGAGTTTTGTCAGTGGGTTACGAGTGTCAACAACCGTCTTTATGTTGGTTGGTTTGGCGTCCTCATGATCCCCTGCCTTCTCGCAGCAACTATTTGTTTCACAATCGCATTCGTAGCAGCCCCTCCAGTAGATATCGATGGCATCAGAGAACCAGTCGCAGGATCCCTCCTGTACGGAAACAACATTATCTCAGGCGCAGTTGTCCCTAGCAGCAATGCAATCGGACTGCACTTCTACCCCATCTGGGAAGCAATCAGTCTCGATGAATGGCTCTACAACGGTGGACCTTACCAACTTGTCGTCTTTCACTTCCTTATCGGTGTCTTCGCTTACATGGGACGCGAATGGGAACTTAGTTACCGACTGGGAATGAGGCCCTGGATCTGTGTTGCTTACTCCGCTCCCGTCGCCGCCGCCTCAGCTGTCTTTCTTGTTTATCCGTTTGGCCAAGGTTCGTTCTCAGATGGTATGCCTCTGGGCATTTCTGGCACGTTCAATTACATGCTGGTGTTCCAGGCTGAGCACAACATTCTTATGCACCCTTTCCACATGTTGGGAGTTGCTGGTGTATTCGGTGGAGCTCTTTTCAGTGCTATGCACGGCTCTCTTGTCACGAGCTCACTCGTTCGCGAAACAACTGAAAAAGAAAGCTTAAACTATGGCTATAAGTTTGGGCAAGAAGAAGAGACTTATAATATTGTTGCTGCCCATGGTTATTTTGGGCGCTTGATTTTTCAATATGCGTCCTTTAATAACTCTAGGTCCCTTCACTTTTTCTTGGCTGCTTGGCCTGTGGCTGGCATTTGGTTTACTAGCCTTGGTGTTAGCACTATGGCTTTCAACCTTAACGGATTTAACTTTAATCAATCCATTATCGATTCTCAGTCTCGTGTCATTAATACTTGGGCCGATATTCTCAATCGTCAAGGATTAGGCATGGAAGTGATGCACGAGCGCAACGCTCACAACTTCCCCCTCGACCTGGCTTCGGCGTCTACAACTCAAGTGGCACTTGTCGCCCCATCTGTTGGATGATTGGTCTATACTTAAAAAGTATTAGCGATTAGTTTTTACGCATCTTCTGCTTGAAAGCCCTGGCATTAATGCTGGGGCTTTCTTGTAATTGTTATTCTTGAAATACAGATATATAACTTACTCATGCGTATTCTTGGAATCGCCGCATTAGCATTAGTAGTGTCTTCTTGTATGCCCAAGATTACTGACATTATTGAATCACAAGTGCCAGATGTAGAAGACATTAAAACAGAGATTCCCTCTGATATAAAAAAAGCCCTACCGTCTTTTAAATAAATGTCTGATTTAACTGCTTCAGAACACTTGTTGCTAAAAAAAATTCTTGTTTTTTATATGCACCATCACATGTCATTGAAGAATCCTCAATACAATGATGTGAATCGAATTCTAGATAAAATAAGAATACAGGTAACCGACTTATCAGAGAATGATTGAAGCTGGCGTCACATTAGCTATAGCTGCTGCAGCAGGCTTAGCCACAATTACTACACGCCTGCATGGTCAGATACACGAAGTTGATCGTCGTTTAGATCAAGTTGAATTACGTGTAGCAGAACGCTATGTATCAAAGAAAGATTTAAGTGAAATGCTTACTCGTATGGAAGATCATATGGTGCGTATTGAAGAAAAACTTGATCGAATTAGTTTAAAAACTCACATTTAATTGTGAGCTTTGTTATATTTATTAATATCTTAAGTAAAGATAATGACTGTAACTACAGAAGATGGCGGACGCAATAATATGTTCGCCAAAGAACCAAAAGTACAAGTAATGGAGATTTCTGTGACTCACAACGAAAAAGCTGAAATGTTGAACGGACGCCTTGCCATGATTGGTATTATTGCTGCGTTTGGTTCATATGCACTGACTGGACAAATTATTCCTGGAATTTGGTAATGGACCATACAATTCCCGAGATCCTTCTAGCTTATTTAATTGGCGGAGGACTCATCATTGGAGCACCAGGAGTGTTCTTTTTTATTGTCTTTATGCCCGCTATTCAAAATACAAAAGGAAGGCTTGTTGGTTATAGAGACCATAAAACTTATGGAGATTCTTCCATATACGAAATAAGTAGAAATACATAATTAAAACCCACCTATGCCGGTTAACACCGGCTATATTTATGTTGTGCCCGGCGATTGGGCCTGTTATATATCCCATCATTAAATGGAAATATCGAGAGACAAACTCCAAGAGCTAACAGAAATTGTAGAGGACACTGTCCAATACTTCTGCGACACTCATCAAGCTTCCGGCCAGCTTGTCTGGACATGCATTGAAGCCCTTGCTACAGCAAAACTTGCAGAACTAAATGGAGAACTTGCTTCCATCAATAGTTGACAATGACATTAGATACTGATAAAGTGAGGATGCACTGGAAAGACCTCGCGCAATATCTCAGATATCAACTTCCAAATTTAATAGATCAAGAAATTAAATATTGGGTCTACGAGACCGCGGCTTCAGGCAAATGCCCTGATAAAGATGAAGATGCACTTTACGAAATTCTCTCAGATATGGCTGAGTGGAAGATTCTTGTGTCATACGACGTTCATCGAACTTATGGTGGCGACATAGATTCTCCACCTTGCGACATATAACCATTGGCCGGCTAATGCCGGCTATATCACTTGCGCCTTCGGGCAATATTCATTTTATTTATTATGACTCAAACTATTTCTGCCGACACTTCTGCCATCGTTGCTGAGCTCGGTGGTCAATCATCTAATGAAGTCAGCGTCATGATCGGCATTGGCCTTGTCAAAGACAGCGATGCTGTGTACTTCCAGTACGTTGGCGATGACAAAACTCAAGCTCTTGTCAAAGACAACGGCACTCCGCTTACTCGTATTTCTCCTGTGCGATTCACAGGCGTAAGCATTGCCGATGACGTATATCAAGGCTCAGGCTTTTCAGGCAACAAGCTCAATGTCTTCTTTGAGACACAACAGCAGCGTGTTGTCATGCTAACCGCAGGTCTTACCACCATTTGGTCTCAGTGCATTCTGGGCGGCCTTCTGGGACTTGTACGTGACGGATCGCTTGACAGCTTGGTTGCTGTTGACACTTGGAAAGGTAATTCCAAGATGAAGCCTTGCTTCGCTGGCATTCGCAATAATGGCATTAAGGTTGCTGACGAAAGTCTTAAGTCCTCCCTTAATGATGCTCGTGCAGATCGTGACTATCAAAAAGTAGAAAAAATCCTGCGTGACACTGTTGAAATTCTTGCTGTTGCTGTCAACACAGAAGCAGTTGAAGTTGCTATCGACCAGCCAATTTCTAATAGTGAGCTTGCTGCAGCTGCAGGTGACTTCTGATGATGAATCCTAAAGGTTACTCAGTATGGGCAGCTGGTCAAGCCAGTGGCCATATTGGTGAAAAACAACCCAGCACAAGTCGTACGTTTCGCCGTTCAGCACAACGTCGCCTTCGTCGTGAAGCTAAGCAGAAACAAAAACTGCAGTTCAGGGGTGAGATGGCGTAATGGCTACCTACGGACAGCCTGATCGAAAGCTTGTTATTGATATTAATAAGTATCTAATTGAGAACCATCCCATGTTGACATTGCGCGATCGTAATGCAATTGGTGCTTACATTCTTAAATCTAAGCTTGATCTTAAATCAATTCACAAACAAATTGATCAGCACGTAAAAACCTATGCCACTGACACTGACGAGTGAGCGTGCATTAGTTGGACGTATGCGTAAGGACCTTGCGGCTCTTATGCATATCGTGCAAATAGACGACTCACTGACATTGGAAACTTTCAAAATCATTCTTGAACGTCTCCACAATCCACAAGTTCTACAAGAGTTTCTCCATGAGCGCTATCAAAATTGAAGATTACGATTTGCAGGAAGCAATTAATCTTTGCTTTGCAGCTAATCAACAAGATGCACCTCAGACTTGCGAGTTCTATCTGAATCAAGTTCAGAATATTCTTTATGGATATCTTCCTCCAGATGGACGAGAAAAAGTTGATGTGTATCTTTCTGAAAAACAGTACATTCCACCTGTCACTATTGAGATAGCTAAATGAAAAAACCACCTCAGCCAATGAAAGCCGTGGTCATTTCTGAACCACGCATTTGCGACATTGATGACATGGAAGCTTTGGCTTACGAAGCTGAGATGCAATATGTTCGCAAGGATCCTGAAGTCAAGTACATCCTATGTACTCCATTGGATGATGTTCAAATTGGCGATAGTGTTGACCTTGTTTATAACATCAATAAACGTTCTTATCAACACAAATACATTAGTCGCTCCAATAGCTTTAATACATCCGGCGGATTTTATTACACTAATGGTAGGCCTGCATAGAATAATAATGAGCAGACAGTTTAAAGCTGTTTATCTTGATAAAAGTGGTGATGAGCATATAGTATTTCTAGCCTCATCAAATACAGTATCAGCTATAAATGATGTGTTGGCTAACTATAAAAATGCTCGTAGAGTAATACGATGCAAACCAAATGATCCTGCATAAATAACTGATGAAACTTTATCAACTATATGTATTTACTCAAGATTCTTGCCCGCCCTGTGCGCGTCTCAAGGAATACATCAACACTCTTTCGGAAGCTGAGCAAGCAGAGCTCAAAGTGGTCCCTTTTAAGGCACCCAGTGGCTCTCTTACGGCGCTTGCGGAGAGCTTTCAAGTGGAGGCAACGCCAACATTAGTTGTATGTCATGAAGACCTGGTATGCGCTTTAGACGATGCAGGTGATGAGTGGTGTGATGGTCAAGAATCTTTAGTAGAAAAAGTTGTTGGAGCAAATAAAATTATTAAATCACTCCCATCGACACTTGATGCATATACATATGCACACCCAGAAGAATAATAATGGCTTTATCTCAATCAGTCACCGAATCATTAGATGCTGCAGAAGGACAAGTACGAAACGCACTTGCATTTGCTGCAAGACAAGAAAAACCAGTTACATGTGCAGCAATAGCTGATCTTCTCCAAAGATTAGATTCTATATCTTCTGTAGAAGAAATGATTGACAAAATAGAAAATCATCTAACAGATTTTGATCATTGACAAATAACCATAATATTAATCGACCATTAAACTTGATGTCAAATAATAAAGCAAACGTTATTGAAGCCACAGGCACAATATACAAAGAAAGCGGTAATGGGTACTTTAATGTAGAGCTTGAAGAGCCAAGTGGTCACATCTGTCTTTGTCGTGCATCAGGGAAACTAATTACAAGAAAAATACAATTACTTGTTGGCGACAAAGTTACTGTAGAGTTGTCACCTTTTGATTTAACAAGGGGTAGAATTACATTTCGTGGAAAATGATTCTATTTAGAATTACACTTATGTACAACAACAATATATAAAATGGATCCGAGTCAACAAGCAATTGAATTTAGAAATGCTTTCAATGTGATCAACTCAAGTCATAAAAGTGACTTTCAATTTACATTGATAGAAGAAGAGTTTCGCGAATTCACAGAATCCCATCTTAAACTAGGAACGTATGAAGGATCAGAACCTGATGCTCTCAAAGAGCTGGCTGACCTGGTTTATGTAATATTTCAGTACTCTGAAAATCTCGAATGGGATTTACTTGAGGCTTTAAAGCGTGTTCACAAAAGTAACATGTCTAAGTTAGATGATAATGGTAAACCAATTTATCGAGATGACGGAAAAGTACTAAAAGGGCCTAACTACAAACCTCCATTTCTTGACGACCTGTTTAGTAATGGCCCCTTTACAGCACAATTTGGAACTAACTGATATGAATAATAATAAGATTGCTCGTACTGGACGAGTACAAAACTGGATTGATAACCCGGAATCAAGGCTTCCAGTCAGCTGTACGGTATTTGTTGTAGAAGACTCAATGGAGGGTCCTAATGGAATCGAAGCAAGTTGGAGATTTGTGTCGCACGCTCTACGCTTTGGAGCTGGAGTTGCTGTGCACCTTTCAAAGCTTAGAGGTAGAGGAGTTGAGAATGGCCGCGGGCTTACTGCAAGCGGGCCGTGTTCGTTTGGAAAAATCTATTCGTGTCTTAACGAACAACTCCGACGAGGAGGCCATTACAAAAACGGAGCATGCGTCCTGACACTTGACATTACGCATCCTGACATTCTTGAATTTATTAATATGTCTAGAGCAGAAGTGCCTTGGGCAAAACGATGCATAAATTTAGATAAGGAATCTTGGATGCATTCATCTCAAGATGTCAAGCACGACATTGTTCAAGGCATTGCACGTGGCGATATTTGGCTGGCTAAGATTCGATATGACCAAAATGGTGACCGAATTTTTTCTAACGTGTGCTTAGAAGTGTTTCTAAAGAGCCGGGGGACGTGCTTGTTAGAGCATATTAACGTCGGTGCGTGTACGCCAGAAGAGATTCCTGGAGCCTTCAGAGATGGAATGAATGAGCTTATCAATCTCCATTCCAAAACCGGTGTTGAAAGTACAGGTGAATACCTGACACAAGAAGAAGACCGTCAAGTTGGCTTAGGAATTTTGGGCTTTGCTAATCTATTGTCACTTGAAGGTGTACTGTATTCAGAATTTGCTGATGCAATTGAATATCATTTAGGCTATTCGCAAAAAGCATCTGTGACTCCTGCAGCTCTTAAGATTGTAAGAGCACTACGAAAGGGCATTGAAGACGCTGCAGATATAGCCAAAGCCGCCAATATGGATCGTGCATTCGCTATTGCTCCAACAGCTTCTTGTTCCTATAGATACACAGATCGAGCAGGCTACACCACCGCCCCCGAGTTGGCTCCACCAATTGGGCGCGTTACGGATAGGGACAGCTCTACTTTTGGCGTCGAACAAGTTAATTACGGCAACGTAGAGACTGCAGAAGAAGTTGGCTGGCGAGACTATAAGCGCACAGCTGATGGAATCATGCACATGATCAACCAAACTGATTTAGCTCATGGGTACAGTTTTAACTCCTGGAGCGATGTTTGTGTCTATGACGAACTGTTTATTAGACAGTGGTTAGATTCTCCACAAACAAGTCTTTACTATAGTCTGCAAGTTATGCAGAATACACAAGCCAAAGACAACGCTATGGCTGCTTTAGATGAAACATACGATTTCACTTTTAACGATATCGACGCTGATGATAACGACACACCAATTGAAATAGACAACTTCTGTGCAACCTGCGCTGAATAACCACTTTATACAAATGACCTACAAAGTATCTAAGCAAGAACTTGCTGTACTCGGCAGCCCTGAAGAACAGGTGCGTACCGAGATTGTTAGCCCACAATCGGCTTATGAAAAACTGCTCGCTCGTAAACGTACATGGACTCCTGTTGCTGTCTCTGCCGGAACCCTTCTTAAAGGCGGTGAAGACGTCGTATTGCGTGGGTTGTCTTTACGTTGCCTAGAGATTCCTGTAGGCGATTTTATTACTGAAGCAATGAAAGGAGACCTGCCCGATGAAATCGGCTGCATAGAGCTTCTTAAATCCAACGTCCAAGACGAAGAAAAACATGATATCGCACTGGATTTTGCTGCCCAAGCTCATAGGACACCCTCCCGTTATGAAGCTGAAGCTGAACGAATTAAAAAAGCATGGCTTGAATTGGATCGACACCCTGTCCTCAAGGCTGTGGTCCTTGAAAGATCCGTGTTTTTCGTGCTCTTGCCAATCTTCCGTTACCTCGGAGATACAGGCCTCAGAACCACTTCAGCCGACATCAGCCGAGACGAGCAGACCCATGTCGCAGCCAACACAATTGTTTGTCAATCGCTTGGTCTCAGATCAGACAAACGACTGAACAACCTCCGCAAAGCAACTGTTGACTGGTTCTTGCAATCATTGGAAGCTGAAAACGAGAACAAGTATTTGTCTCGCAACTTCTGGATGAACCAATCAAATAGTCTCTATGAGCGGGGCAAGGCAGCAGGGCTTTCAGATACAAGGGCAAGCCGTATGCCCGCATTTTTTGAAACCAATAACATCAACTTACCTCAATACGCTTAATGGCAAAATATTTTATTATTGCTTTCTTAGCACTTGCCTGTTTTATTGAAGGTTACCATATTTACTGGCATAAGCATTGTCCTAATTGTGAGGTTTGTGATTACTGATTATGCATAATGCACAATTGATCTGGGTTACTCCAGATGCAGAAACTCTTATAGGCAAAATTGCTAGAGTATCAAACCCTAAAAATGAAGACAATCCTAAAGTTGAAAAACTTTTAAAGTATCTAATTAAACATAAACATTGGAGTCCATTTGAAATGGTGTCTATGTGCTGTGAGATTCACACTACAAGGGCAATATCACCCCAAATTTTGCGCCACCGTTCATTTTCCTTCCAAGAGTTCAGCCAACGATATGCTATACCTACTGATACGTTTGCCACTGTAAGCCCAGATCTGCGTAGACAAGATCTAAATAACAGACAAAACTCTATTGACGATCTTGAGTCTGAACGTACTGAATACTATAAAAAACGCATAGATGATCACTTTCGTGAAGCAGTCAATCTTTATGAATCACTCCTCCATTCAGGAGTTGCAAAAGAGTGTGCGCGATCAGTCTTACCAATCAATACTGTTACTCGTTTGTATATGTCTGGGACTTTGCGTAGTTGGCTCCATTACTGTGACTTACGTTGCGGTAACGGCACTCAAGCTGAGCATAGGTTAATTGCTCAATCAATTAAAAATATATTGACAGAACAATTTCCAGTGGTATCTCGCGCAATGTGGGGAGACTGATTAAACTTAAGACTGAAAAGATATTCAGTCAATATGAACTTTATTGCCGCTACTGTTGAACTCACCGGACTTGCTACCGATAAAGTCGATGCTTATGGGCTTTCTTATATCAGTGCTAGTGCTGTTGTGCCCGCTAATAGTAGCAACGGAGAGGTCCGACTTCGACTTCTTTGCTTTGACCGAGAAGGTCCAAAGCTGACAGCATTTAAAAACTGGACTGCTAAAACACGAGCTTTAGTTACTGGCAATTTAGTTTTTTCAGATGACACAAGTCAGCCACTAGATTTAATTGTGACTACACTTGAAACAAGCATCCCAAATGAAATGTATTGCAATCAAGTTGTTTTAGGTAATGCATTTTTTGGTAGTGCTGAAATTAAAGAAAGAAAAAATGGACAGATTGCAACCAAAATTGGATCGACACTTGACAATTCAGATACAACAACTTGGCTATTCCTTGAAGCACATGAAAGCCGCAAGGCCAAGCTACAAGATCGAATCCGTAAAGGACGTCCCATCTGCGTTCAAGGCTATTTGCGCGAATATCGTAAGGATGATAGTGATTCTCCCTACCGTGCCATTGTTGCGAGTGATTTTTCTACTCGTAAAGATCGCCCAAGAAGCGGACAGAATCCAGCGACAAATGGTTCAGCAGCAGGTTACGCAGAAGTTGATCCGACACCGGACTACTGATCGTCGTATTTATAGACAACTTAAGCGCCCTGGCTGGAATGCGCCTATCTACGATACTTTGAAGTCTTAGCTGCTACATCATCAGGCTGTTTACTATGCTGTTTTCCTTTACGGATAGCAGCTCTTTTTTTAGCTGTTGAACGTGAATACTCTTTATCACTCAAAGCTTCTCTAGCTTTTTTAGGAAGGTACCGTTCACCAGTTGCCTTCTTACCTTGTGTCGAGTTCTTACCAGACTTAGTCCCCCAATCTTCTTTAGTCCAACTATCTAAGGACTTTTGCGATTCTGCTTTAGCCATTAGTTTTTGTAGCCACCGCCTTTGGCCTTGTACTCTTTAGCCATCATCTGTGCTTTACGTGCAGACCATTGGCCTGGGCTACCGCCTTTGCTTCCAGCCTTAATGCGGTTAAAAATAGACTTACGCAAGCCAGGCTTCGTATAATTGCCAGCTTCGTTAACCCGAGACTTA
>Ga0181415_1000301_pt1 | contig 13986 bp, 22 predicted proteins | sample 38SPOviralmetaG_FD_130140 | JGI IMG/M metagenome (GOLD analysis project Ga0181415, IMG submission 130140) | Marine viral communities from the oligotrophic San Pedro Time Series (SPOT) site, San Pedro Channel, CA, USA - 38 SPOT_SRF_2012-12-11 | ecosystem: Environmental > Aquatic > Marine > Strait...
AAAAAAAAGACTGTATCATCTATGCAACACAGCCTTTCTTAAAATTTTATTTGATTGCCTTTTCAAACATTTTTTCCACTTTCTGGATAATGTATCTGTAATGACTTTTGTCCATCTGCGACTCGCAAAGTTTTTTTTCATAAAACTCCCAATTAATTAACTATGATTTTATCCTATCAGTACATTGCCTAAAAGTCAAGCATTAACTTTGTTGTGTTTTTACGACACTCTTCTCAAATTGCCAGTAGCATCCGTGATATAATATTCTCCTTCAACTTCTGCTTTATTTTCAATCAACTGCACATATTTTGTTATGACTTCTTGGCATCTCCTCACCAATCTATCACCACGGCCATCGAGAGTTTGATGCCTTAAATCTGAGTCAATATGAGTTAAAAGTTCTTTTGCTTCTTTTAATTCAGGTGTTACCATTTTTCGATCCTTTCAAAATTGTCAAACATTTCGTAATCTTCAATTTCACCCATTACAGTTGGTATTTCTACTGCATAATCTTCCTGAGGAATTGCATTGTATTCTAAACCTTTATTGTATGCTGTTCTACTGCGTGAGGCTTTCTCCCTCGTAGCAGCCGATTCGGGTGTCTTATGATAATCTAGTAATTTTTTTCTGCGTATATCTTTGTCTGCTTGTGTGTGGGTTCTCACATTTGCACAAGATCGGGAGCAATAAGTGCCTTTCTTTTTATGGTTTGCACCACATCTAGGGCACTTTTTAATCATTGTAATGTGCTTCTTTTCTCAAATTCACCTGAGATAACTTCTTCTAAAAACTTTTTAAGCTCTTCACCTTCACCAGCGCTTTTTGAGTGCATAACTAATCTTGCCATAATTATTGCATTAATTACAGTCAAAGGTGCCACTTTGTATAGATTGAATAAAAAATCATCTACATCATATACAAGTTTTTCTAACTCGTTTTTCTTTTCATCTTTCATATTGTTAAAAGTATCCATATTATTAATGGTATATTGATAAGAGCAAAAGCAAATGCAAGTTTTTGAAGCCTATCTATTTCTTTTATAGTAGCTACAAAAGCCTCACTCTCTTTTTCACCCCATTCTATATTGGCCATGTCGTTAGTTTCGTTTTTATTTTTCATATTTTTCCAATTGTTGACATACACTTATAGCAAAATCTTCTGCCTCTATTTCCCATGGTTCACCTTTTACAGGAACACCACGCCAAGTATTTAGAGAGGCTGTTATTTCATGATTTATATATTGTTTTACATGGCACATTTCATGAGCTATGGTTTCTAGTATTTCTTTCTTATCTTGTTTTGTTCTTAACTGCACACAATAAATTGGTACTCTTGAGAATATACTATCATCACTTTCCCAACAATGGCCGAGCACATTTCTACCCAAATCATTTGAATAAGAAAATTCAAGTATCACATCATTCGGCAAGTTTAATTTCTCACCGAAAAATGCAATAGCTTTAAAGTATTTTTTGCCTATGCCATGTATTACCATGACACCAGTTTACTTTATGTTTTCTAAAAAGTCAAGCGCTGATGCCTCCCATGACCACTTTTTTGCCGAAAATTCGGTAGAATCTCGATTTACTTTTAACACTTGTTCAACTTTAGAGTTTAATCCACTCTCAAAACCATACTGTTGGTCGTTATGTACTATGCACCCATTGATGTTCTCCTGTATCACCTCCTTTGTTCCAGGTTCGTCATACGCCAATACTGGCGTACCACAAGCAATACTTTCCAATAATACCATGCCGAATGTATCAGTTTTAGATGGGAATATAAAAGCATCAGCACTCGCATAATATCGAGCTAAATCAACACCATCAAGTTGACCAGTAAATTTTACAAATGGATATTTTTTCTTTAGTGTTTCAAGATAAGGTCCATCACCTACAAAAACTTTATTTGGGTAATGTAATTGACAAAATTCATCTATATTTTTTTCTTTTGATGCTCTCGCTACACACAATACATAACCTTGTCCCCATGGTTTTCTGTATTTTGAATTGAATAATTTATGATTCACACCTCTTGCCCAAATCTTTGTATTCTTGAAACCTTTATTTTCTAAAAGCTCTTGAGTAGCTTTTGTCGGTACCATCACACATTTGGATTTACTATGAAACCACCTAAAATATTTGTATAAAAGTTTTGCTGAAAATCCGGTGTACATTTCAAAAAGTTCTGGAAATTTAGTGTGGTATGATGTTGTATAAGAATAATTGCGTTTGTTACATAAATGCCTCGCATAAAGACCTAGAGGGCCTTCGGTCGCAATATGTATTTTATAACCAAGAAATATATAAGAGTTTATTAAATCTTTATAGATCCATGGATTTACAATTAATTTTATATCCCGATAGAATGGTAAACTGACCATGCACCATTTTGGTAATGGTTCACCCCCATTGTAACACATTGACTTAGGGTGTAATACTTCAATTCTATCTTCTTTTTTTTCTAGTTCTTTAATTAAATTTTGATATGTTCTAACTGTGCCGTTGACTTGTGGCTCCCAAGCATCTGTGATGATTGCTGTTCTTTGCATTTGTCCTTTTCATGGAGCACATTTACAATCTTTTTTTTTATTGTTATTTTCTTCCCAAACGAAACCGGTGTGTTCACGGTATTTTTCTTTGTTCGGTACTTTGTGTAAATGTCTGCCCCATATCTCCGTATGATAGATTGTTCTATTGAATTGGCAACCTTTGACATCTTCTAGCTCTGCTATATACTCTATTTTATTTTCACATTTATATACACAATAATGCTTAATCGGTTTTTCACCGTTAGAAAGCATTTGATCGAGCCAGTTCTCTTGTATGCCTAATAAATGGCACTCAAGGGTGTCTTTGCCAACATTGTGATTTGCGTGTAAGGGTGTAGACCAAAGCAACCCTGCAATAAGGGTTGTTAACACGATACAGAATATTATAATTGTTTTTTCAAAAACATTCATGATTTATTATTTTAAAAGTTTTGATCCTATGACAAATCCTGTCAAAGGTGTTATGGTTAAAAATAAAAATAATATTAATCCCATTTTGATCTCCTTATAATCTTTATATCTATTTAGGTTTTTATTCTACTGTTTCGTGATATATGTTGGGATCTAAAGCTAGAATTAAGTTGAGAAAAGAACAAGCCAAATCCTCGTTTGAAAAGTATCTCACGATTGTTTGGCCTGTGTTCTTAGATGTAATACATAGTAAAATTTTAGAATTATTGTATATTGAAAATTTTATCCACCAATTATTCTTCTGGACATATTTCCAGGTTTTGACTCTACTTGCTGTAAGTAAATATTTTGCTGTTAGTATTAATAATCTCTTTTGCATACTCGGCCGTTTTAGTTAATAAATCTACTGACTTGTCCATGTATGTATGAAATTCTTTTACTGTGTTTTTCTTTGCAATTTCATTAGTTTGACTCAAAAAATTCATTTGAGTATCTATTGAATTTGTTAAAAATGATTGCAACATATAAAATCTCCTATACTATAAAATTAAAGATACTTGTTAGACTTGCCCAAAAGCTAATCCAATAAAATGCAATGTACTTAAAAAATGTCTTAGGGCCTCTATTGCCTCTTCTTGTTGCCAATTTCCATGGGTGTACTATCATTCTACCAAAGTTGTTAGCGTATAATTCAATATTCTTCAAAATTTTTTCTCCTATTCATATAAATTACAAGATGTTTTATTTATAATTTATTATATTGCATTGCACAAAAAAGTGAGGCATATGTGAAATATTTAAACAAAATTACCAAGTTTCTTTACTTTATTACGGTGATACCCAGTTTCTTTCATAGCGTGTAATATAGAATCATACACAACATCATTTACTTTTATCGGTACTCTTTTTGATTTAACATATTCACTTGATTTACCTATTCTAGCTTGGGAAACTTTTTTACGATATTCTTCCGTTTGCATATATGATTTATCAACAAGTTTCATTTTTTGTCTAGTAGCTTCAGATGCTTTTCTACCAGTCATCATCTTTGCGTGGTTTTTTCTCCACTCTTTTGTTCTTGGTGATGTATTACCTTCACCACCTTCCGTGCGATTAAGAAGAATATTCCCATACCACTTTATGTACCTACGCTCTAAGGCACAGGCACCAACATTAGTAAGGTTTTTTTCTAAAAATACTATTTTTGATTTATCATTGGGAACTGAAACTGAATGTAATTTAGAGTAAGCTCTTCCTGATTTACCCTTACCAATATAATAAGGAGTATTATCGGACTTTCTTAGATAGGCGTAGACGTAATAAATATTAATAGCTGGGTCTCCTATGACTTATTCAACAATGTAGACTTAGATAGGTTGCGAGTTGCAGCTCGGCGAACCTTACTTTTTATTTATGCTTTCTTCGTCTTTATTGGATACATATTGGTGTCCGCTTTCAGTTAAAAACCTTATGTTCCTACCAGCTACACGGACATAGATATAATCATTGTAATAATCTTCCCTTTCAAGCACACGGCGATCTATTTGTTCTTTTAATTCTAAGTAAGCACAGTCTGATCTATTAGAACAAATATATAATATTTCTCTAATGAATTTATCTTCTCCATGTTTTTTAACATCATTAATAAGAGTATTGTTTGAACCCCAATACTTTTCCCAGTCTGATGGTTTTCTAACTTTCTTTCTTTTGCCTTTTACTTGTTTGTAGCCGGCTTTAGTAAAGAATTTCTTTCCAATGTATCGTTTTTTATCTACAAGATTATGTATGCAATAAACGAAACCAAAAGAACTACCAACATTTCCTTGATTAAATTCATGTCCATTGTAAGTCCAACTCATTCATCTCCAATCTCCGCCTCTTCTATATCCATATAGCTGGAACAGAATGGACAATAAGTCGGATCCGATTCTGTTCCTTCTACGTCATATTTTATTGTATATGATGATTCGCAAGTATCACAAGTATATTCTATGATTTTCAAAACTAGGCTGCTTTACCCCAAACATCTTCCCATTTTCCTTTCATAGCACCTTTGGCATAATCAGTTGCTCTGTTTTCAAAAAAGTTTGTATGTGTGGGTGCATTAATCATACCTTCGACCCATAATAATGGATTTCTTTTCACTTTAAATATACCTTTTAAACCTAAACTAATTAATCTACGGTCTGCGATATAACGTATGTATTGCTTTACATCTTCTGGTTTAAGATCATCCATTGGCCCCATTTTAAAAGCTAAGTCAATAAATTTATCTTCTAATTCAACCATCTTTGTTGCAATCGTATAAATTTTACCTTTCAGATCATCATTCCAGATTTCTCTGTTCTCTTCTATGTATGTTCTGAATAATTTAATCATTGATTCAGCGTGTTGTGTTTCATCAACAATTGACCAAGTAACAATCTGACCCATGCCGACCATTTTGCCGTGTCTTGGAAAATTTAATAACATAATGAATGACGAAAATAATTGCATACCTTCAGTAAAAGCTGAGAACACAGCAATATGTGTTGCTGTTGATTCTTTTGTACCATTCTTTGATGATAATTCCATCACATAATCATGTTTAGCTCTCATCTCTTCATAGTCGGCAAATTCTGAATATGTTGATTCAGGCATACCAAGAGTTTCAATTAAATGAGAGTAAGCTGCGATATGTAATGCTTCACGAGCTGCAAAACCAGCTAACATCATTCTTACTTCTGGTTGTGGAAAATGTGGTAAATAATTCTTTACATAACCACCTGCAACATCAATATCACCTTGAGTGAAAAATCTAAAAATATTTGTGAGAAAAGCTTTTTCTTCTTCAGAAAGTTTATTCTTCCAATCTTTTACATCTTCATTCATTGGTACTTCAGTATGCAACCAATGTGATTGTTCATGCTTCAACCACGCATCATAAGCCCATGGATAATTAAATGGTTTATAATATGTTCTTTCGTCTTTTAACATCTATTTTCCTTTTGTTATGCCTTATACTCGGCGGCTTCTTCTGAACCATCTGTTGCTGAACCTTCTGTATAAGAGTGTTTTCCAGTTCCGGCTAACGCACCATCTCTAACAATAGTGTATTCAGTTCTTTGATCTTCACCATCAAATAATTTTTCAAGTATCTCTCTCACACCAGCTGCATATCTAGCCTGAGCTGTTAATGATGTTCCTGATGTATGAGGTGTCATACCATGATGAGGCATACTTCTCCAAGAATGGTCATTTGGTGCAGGTTGTGGGAACCAAACATCACCGGCATAACCAGCTAATTGACCTGATTCAAGTGCATCAACAATTGCTTGTCTATCACAAATCTTACCACGAGCCGTGTTTACTATGTATGCACCTTTTTTCATCTTTGAAATTAATTCTGCATCAAAAAGATTTTCAGTTTCAGGATGTAATGGGCAATTAATAGTAACAACATCTACTGTGGAAACTAATGACTCTACTGAATCATGGTAAACTAAACCTAATTCTTTTTCTACATCATCAGATAATTTATGCTTATCAAAATAATGTAATTCTACATCAAAGGCTTTTAGTTTCTTTAGTGCATCTAAACCAATACGACCAGCTGCAACTGTACCAACTTTCATGCCTTCTAAATCATAAGACCTTGAAACTGCATCAGCGATGTTCCAACCACCTTCATTTACGATCTTATGTTGAGTATGATAATCTCTGACCAATGCAAGAACCATCATTACAATATGTTCTGCAACTGACCTTGAATTACAGTATGTCACCTCCATCACGTCCACACCATTGTCCATGGCGGCCTGCAAGTCAACGTGGTCTGAACCTATACCTGCTGTAATCGCCATTTTTAAGTTTGGTGCTGATTCCATTTTTTCTCTTGTGAGATAATATGGCCAGAATGGTTGAGATATAACAACGTCTGCATCAACTAATTCTTTATCTGCTGTACAACCCTCACCATCTTTATCTGAGGTAACGACCAATTCGTGGCCATTTGATTCTAAAAATTCTCTAAGACCTAATTCGCCTGATACACAACCAAGTAATTCACCAGGATTAAAATCAATAGATTTTGGTGATGGTAATGTTTGACCATCAGGATATTTCTCAATTACTGGTAAATTTTCTAGTGCATAATCTTTAGGCATTCCATTTTTTGGATCGTCATATAAAACACATAATACCTTCATACTTTACTTCCTCCTTTTAATTTAAGTAATTTCTTCTCATAGTTTGTAATACTATGATCATACACACCTTTAAAAAACTGCCATTTTTTGATAGCTCTAATTCTACCTCTTAACATATCTTTTATTCTTTGATAGAAACTATAACCATCACGGACTTTTCCATAGTAATTTAAATAATTTAACATACCATGGTGCTTGTAAAACAACCAAATTGGGGGTACTTTTGTTACTGCATCATTATTGTTTACCCACCGGTGATGTTCGACATTTAAATTATCTACAAATTCCTTATTACCAACTCTTGGTGACCCAAAAGTGTATAAAACTATTTCTGTATTAAATACCTTTTGTAGTCTAGCTGCACATATTGTTGCCATCGCAGCTCCAAGACTATGACCAGTTATGGTACATTCTTTATTTCTATTTTTCATAGCTATGAAATATATTTTATCCCATAACTTTTCGAGTTCACCATAAAACCCATCATGAACTCTTCCTGCAACTCTACTCTTTTCTTTCCATGCTTTTAAATCTGCAACTACATCACTTGCTTCTTTAGGTTCTGTGCCTCTGAAAACAAATGTTATTTGAGTTTCACTTTTGCAAACATAGGCCTGAGCACCATCAACGTCAATAAACTTAACTGTATCGTAACCCATTTTACAAATTTCTTTTCTAATTTTTGCACTAAGATCATTATAAACTAGATCAGATAATCTACAATGTTTTAAATCGTTCTGCATAATACTCCTAATTTAATTTTTCGAGTTTAACTTTAACACCTTCTTTTTTATTCTTATAATCTTCAACGGCAGCCTTAATTGCATCTTCAGCTAAAATTGAACAATGTATCTTAACTGGTGGTAATGCTAACTCTTTTGCGATCTCTGTGTTTTTTAATTTAGCAGCTTCGTCTATATGACTACCTTTTACCCATTCTGTGAGCAAACTACTACTTGCTATGGCTGAACCACAACCATAGGTTTTAAATTTCGCATCTTGAATAATACCATCATCATTTACTTTTATTTGTAATTTCATTACATCACCACAGGCCGGTGCACCGACCATACCTGTGCCTACATCTTCATCATTTTTATCAAGTGACCCAACATTTCTAGGATTTTCATAATGATCTAATACTTTTCTTGAGTAAGCCATTTTTTTATTAAATCCTCCCTATATTTTCGAGCCTGTTCTTCTGTGCCAAATGGTCCACCAAAAACAGATATGTAACCTATAACCCAATAGGCTGATTTAGTTTTATGTATTTCTATGTTCTCGTACAATTATCCTTCACAAGCGGTACACTCATCTGGTTCTGATTGTTGGTTGAGATGTATCATCAACTCATTATATCCTCCAATATATTCACCTTCTAAGTAAATTTGTGGTACTGTTGTAACTGGTCTGCCTGTTACTTCAGCCGCTGTTTTACCTAGTTCTTTAATATTAACAAAATCAAAAGTGATACCTCTTTCAGAAAGCTCGTTCTTAGCCTTTTGACACCACCCACAAGTTAAAGTTCCATAAATGATCGCTTGAGTCCTTGTTTCGCCTTCTGCGATTGCTTTCATATCTAATTCTTTAATTACTTCCCTTTCAATCTTTTTTGCAACTTTATCTGCCTTGCCGATTTTTTCTGATCGACAATAGTATAAAGTTTTAAGTCCCATTTTCCATGCCATAAAATGTGTTGCGTGTAAATATTTTACGTTGACATCCGGCCGAAAGAAAAGGTTAACGGATTGCGCCTGGTCAATGTAATTTTGTCGGTCAGCTGCGTGTTCCACAACCCATCTCTGGTCAATTTCCATACTCGTTTTGAAGATGTCCTTTTCCCGGTCATTGAGTAAATTAAGGTGTTGTACGGATCCATCGGAAGCAATAATGTTACTCCAGATTTTTTGATAATCAACCTCATCTTTAGCCCTTTCTTTTATTATACTGTCTAGATATTTGTTTTTATGTAAATAGGCGCCAGATAAAGTATCCTGTCTATAAGCATTAGCTCTAAATGGTTCTATACTAGGGCTTGTATTACCCATGATAATACTACTACTAGCATTGGGAGCAATAGCCATGAGGTGAGAAAACCTACGGCCAGTACCAGCAGCATCAGGAGCTTCTCCTCTAAGTTTCCCCAATTCCAAATTTGCTTCATCTAATCCTCTCCTGATGTGTCTGAACATTTCCACGTTTCTAGACTTTGCAAGTGCGGATTCATAAGGTATTGAATGGCTCTGCAAATGGGCATGAAAGCCAAGAGCGCCGATACCAATGCTACGCTCATTTGTAGCACTATACCTTGCACGGTGTACAGCATCGGGACTGTTATCAATAAAATACTGAAGTACGTTATCAAGCATCTCTGCCACGTCCCTAAGAAACATATCATTATCTTTCCAATCATCAAAATACTCCAAATTAAGTGAAGATAAACAACACACGGCTGTTCTATCTTTATTTGTTGGTAATATAATCTCTGAACATAGATTTGATTGTCTAATACTTAGTCCTTTTTTCTTTTGAAACTCCGGCATCATACGATTACTTGTATCAATAAAATGCAAGTATGGTTCGCCGGTCATCATTCTCAATTCTAATATTTTTTGCCACAATTTCTTTGCTGATATGGTTTCTTTTACTTCACCTGAATGTGGATCAGTAAGTTCCCATGTATCATCAAAGTTTTTATCGACCATAGCTTTCTCTATGAGCTGCATGAATTTATCAGTAATATTAATACCATGATGTAAATTCATTGTTCTCATGTTAGGATCGCCAGTTGGTTTTCTTATATCTAAAAACTGTATAATATCAGGATGAGATACATCAAGATAAGCTGCATAAGAACCTCTGCGAGTTCTACCTTGTCTATATGCTAAACTTGAAGCATCATATGTTTTTAAGTGTGGCATTACACCAGTCGATTTATCATCACTTGATCGTATTCCTAGACCAATCCCGACACCACCACCTAACATTGATAACCAGTTTACCTCGGAAAGAGTGTCAACCAAACCTTCTCTACTATCATGAAGATAAGGCAGGAAACAAGATATAGGGAGGCCACGCTTACTACGGCCAAAAGATAAAATGGGAGTAGAATAAGAAAGCCAATGATTAGAAGCATATTCATAAAGACGTTGTGAATGTTGGTCATTACTTCCGAATGTATGTGAAACATATGCTAACCTCTCCTGTGGTGATGTTTCGTCCTCTCGCATATAAGATTCTTTTAATCTTTTCAAACCTAGAGGATCGAATAATTTATCTTTACTATAATTCATCCACACATATTTACTTGGGTGTAACTTTACTGATTCTTTAACACCTTCTAGTTTATTAGTTTCCATTATTTCTACCTTCTTCTTGATATAATCCCCTAGCAACATTAGGAAACTCTTTCTTGATTATTAACCAACATTTTTTTGCAATCTCCATGTGTTCTTTTTGTGTTCCATTTTCCATTCGCAAGTCACAGTAATGAATCCAGGATCTTAAAGTTCCTGACATATACATTTTACTCATCATAAGGCCTTCAGGTAAAATTGATCTAGCTTGTTCTTTTGCTACACCTTTTTCTATTAAATGCTCATAACTGTCTATTGCTAGTTCTTTAATTTGTTTTTGTCTTTGTTCAAAAATATATTGTAGATGTCTGTGATTTGCATTTGTTTCATCTAAATCAATACTATTCTGTCTGTTTTTTTCATCTTGTAATCTGGCTTCTCTAATGTTAGTAAATCCAAAAACAGCTGTTGGATCTGCATAACGCTGACTAAACTCTTGGAAAGAAAAAGACCTGTGTCTTAATATCTGCCTTCCAATATCTCTAGTAGTGTTTATTTCCATCACAATATGCACCATCTCAAAAGGTGACCAATGTTTATTCTTGATTAAATATCTTATTAGTTTATCTGAGCTTTCAAAATTGTTTTGATTACTTGGATTTGATACTCTTGCCATATAAACAATAGCATCTTCAGGACTTTTATCTTTCAATTCACCATAAAATGACGAAATGCCAATCAATTGGACATCTTTCATACTTTTTTCCAGAATGTTAATTTATTAAAGGCTCTCAAACAACAATAAGTGCTTGTACTTATAATCTTCTTTATCTCTCTTTGAGTATATCCTGACATAATCATCTCATTAATATCCTTTTCTTTTATTGATTGTGGCCAAATAACAATATGGTGGCCACGCTTCACGGCATCCCACATTAATTTACATACCTCTGCATTTCGTGGTTCATTATCGAAGATTAGTATTTTATCTTCTTTATCCACATTTGTCAAGTCTTCCGCTATGATTGATAAGTTAGCATCGCCTGAAGCAATACAGTTATCTAAAAAAAGTGAATCAAGAGGACCCTCTACAATATAAACTATGTCATCAAAATCAACACGATCAAGACCATAAACTAATTTACTTTCAGATTCATTTGTTCGCAATGTTATATATCTTAATCTTCTATCACCTGATTCAAGAGCTCTACCTGAGATCGCAAAAATTTCATCATTCTTATCATAGAATGGTATTACAAGTCTTGCATCTGGTGTGATTTTCATTTCATTATCAGGCATCATACTCTGAACAAACTTTTTGTAATTAGGTGTAAATAATAATTTACTAAAATGTTTGTTCGGTATTTTTCTTTGTTTTGCATACGCTTTACAAAAATGATCATCAGGTAAATCTGATAACCACTCACCATATTCAAAGTTTTGTTTTTCTATTTTTCCAAACTTTGGTGGCTTAATATTTTCAAATTTTGGTTTTTTGAAGTTTGAGAATCCTGATTCACCTGATTTGTATCGCTCAAGTACAAACTCTTTGTATATTTCAGAGTCAAACTGCTTAATGAAATTGCCAAGACTAAGGCTAGAGCCACAGTTATGACAACGATAGAATAAATTATTTCCTTTAGAGTAAACATAGCCCCTTGCTTTAAGTAAGTTTTTTTTACTATCACCACAAATTGGGCAAGAAAAGTTCCAAACATAATCTTTCTTTTGTTTGAAGTTTCTTAATCTGTGAGATAATAAACGAATAAATTTTGATTCAATTGCTAAAGACATACTTCATAATATAACAGTAATACTATTAAATTACAAGCGATAATAGAGAGTTCATATCAAGTTTACCTAAGAAAAACGCAGCTGTTATTATTATACCTACAATTGCCCATTTATATTTTTCCACTTCTGATATGGTTTTTGTCCATCTACCCTTATCAACTTTTTTGTGATCTAATAAATCTTTTCGTAAAGAATCAAGCCTCATATTAATGGTTGATTCTATTTGGTCGATTCTTTCGTGAACGGAAGTTATTTGATTAGGCACTTGATCTATTCTCTCATGTACCTCTCTTGAAATTGTGGTAACTCTTGAATGTATTTCTTTTATATCATTCTTTACACTATTTCTATTTTTTTCATTTTGATCGAGCTTTTCTTCATGTAATGATAACATTTGTAAAACATTCACATTTAGCTCTTGTATCTTATCTATTGATATTGAGAGTTTTTCCAATAACTTATTAGTTTGGTTTATATCTCTTTTTAATAAACCAACATCAAGTTTCAACTCTTGGATTTCTCTCGTATCTGGCATTATAATATTGCTGAGATAACTTTAATAGATTGTTCAATTCTTTTTTGTAACTCTTGTTTACGGTGTAATTGATCAACACCTGTACATACAGCTTCTTCAACACTTAAACCTTTTAGAAGGTCGGTATATTCTTCTTTAGAAAGATTACCTTCATCATATTCTTTATTTATTTCTATGTAGTCATGTTCTATTGAGGTTAGGTTGTATTTGTTTTCCATTTCAACTCCTTAACTAATTTTAAATGGTGCGAAGGCAAATGCTGTGGCTATTAGTAATGTGCATATTATTATAAAAGCACATAACCAAAATTTTAAAATGGGTCTCCATTCTGAACCACCTGATTGTTTTTTAGGATCTTTTTCCCAATCTAGTTTCATCTAGATTTACTCCCTATAACTTGTTGGATTTTCTCGGCTGTTCTTTTAATAGAATTGAGTTTTAAGTTACAATATGCTTTAGAAATTCTACCACCTTTATTATCATATTGTGTTTTGAAACCTACGATTAAAGTATGTAAACCTTTTAACAGCTCGTGTGAATCTTCATTCTCTGGTAAATATTGAGTATAATTAACAGCTAATGAAGAACTTACATATATTTGTCTTATCAAAGAATAATCTATGGTACCTGTATCACAATAGGGTTCAGCTATTTCAGCGATTGTTCTTATTTGATTAACACTAAAGTATTCATTACCATCAAACTTTGATGTTTTATAGGCATCTAATAAACTACAGCCAGATAAAATGAATACTGCACTAATTATCGCTATTGTCTTTTTCATAGTAATCCTTATACTTTAAAATAATTACTCTTTGAGTGTTGATAAAATTTCTTATTTCAGCCATATTTATAGACAACTTCTCATATCCCTCATCTGTAAGGCCAAATAAAACTAAATCTTTTTTATTCTTTTTTAATTTTTCCCAAACTTTATCTACATTATCTGGTGTAATCAGAACCCATTTAAGTTCTTGTGGTTTCAAAGGTTTTGGATTTTCTATGTCTAATTTTATTCTCTCAACTGCTACTTGCTTTACTTCTATTTGTTTGACATCTTTTTTCCAAAGACTTGGAAAAGCACAACCGCTAGCGAATAACGGGAATAAAATTAGGATTGGCAAGTGTTGGACATTCACGATTTATTTCACTTTCTGTTTTTGCATTGATTTCTTTTTCTGTTCGTTTTGCTCCTGAGGCTATCTCTAAACA
>Ga0181415_1000303_pt1 | contig 13972 bp, 20 predicted proteins | sample 38SPOviralmetaG_FD_130140 | JGI IMG/M metagenome (GOLD analysis project Ga0181415, IMG submission 130140) | Marine viral communities from the oligotrophic San Pedro Time Series (SPOT) site, San Pedro Channel, CA, USA - 38 SPOT_SRF_2012-12-11 | ecosystem: Environmental > Aquatic > Marine > Strait...
AAGCTTTCTTTTATTAACATCTTCTCTGCCTAATTCTGCCATAGCATTGAGAGTATTTAATGATCTCGCAGCAGCACAATCATACCAAGTATTATGCACGCCCCCGTTGTGCTCAGGTAAACAGTTGCCAGACAAGGCAGAACAAATTTTCATAATTAAAATAAACTTCATTATTGACAATCCTACTTGATTATCCTATATTTAGTGAAAGGAAAGAATATGACAGACACAAGTAAATATAGAAACGTTTCGTTATCTCACTCAACATATAAGATATTAGATACATTGTCCAAGAATTTGGATCCAGATGTGACTTTATCAATCAGTAAGACGATTGAGAAGATAGCAAATGAGAAAGTGAGAAAATTAAATGGGAAAGTATCGAGCACCCTTTCTAAATAATGATGTAGTATCATTTGAAGAAAGGAACAAAGAACCAGAGCAAAAACTTTGGGTATCAGTTCTAGCTAAAGCTTTTGATGATGCATTTTATTGTTCAGATAATAGAGTGGCTTTAGAAGCTTTAAGTTGGATAAGACATGGCATAGATTTTAATTATGTATGTGGTTTAGCAGGAAGAGACCCAAACTATGTAAGAAGAAAAATGCTAAACAAAGTAATAGAAAGAGAATCAAATATTCTTTTTGAATCAGAAAGAATAAAAAAAGGTGTTAATAACATTATCTATTTAAAACAAAAGGCAGAACCCGTTCCACCAAAGGTAACTTACGTTAAAAAGAAAAAAAGAGAATGGACTAAAGAAAAAGAATTTAAGTGGATACCAAAATATGATCATGATTATGTCGAAAGGTAGAAGAATATGTCCAGAGTGTAAAGGCAATGGATATTTAAAAACAAGTATAGGTAAAATAATACAATGTTTAAACTGTTGGTCAGAAGGAGAAATAGATGAAAAGATTTGGGCTAGGGATTATACTCCTATTGTTCCTGATGAGTTGCAGTCAATCAAAGAAGATTGATAAGATTACATGGGACCCTATAAAAGCAATGGTTAGGATAACTTTTGGACAAGTTAAATAAGTTGGTTTACTTTGCAGGTTTGTTCGATGGTGAAGGTACTGTAAATGTTGCACAGTATTGGAAGCCTAATAAAAAAATGAGTAAAAAATATTTGTGTTGGAGAATTGCAATGGAGATAGCGATGACTGACAAAGCAACAGTTAAGTGGTGTTGTGATACATTTGGAGGTAATTTAAAAGAGAAGCCACGTAAAGAACACAAGATGCAATACCGATGGCGAAGAGTATTTAGAGATGCATATAAGATTGCAAAAGACATACACCCTTTTGCTAAGACAAAGAAAAAAGATTTAGAAAAAATATTAAAACATTATGGCGATAAAACATAAAATAAAAGTAAAGAGCGTTTTCGAAGATAAAACTGTTAGTGATGACTATAAAACTGGCGGTGCATATAAAGCTATACTAAATATGTTTGCTGAACAATTAGACGATGAAAAGTTTGCAGAACACTGCAAAAAATTTTTTAAAGGAGAAGATGAAAAAGTGGATTGATAAGTTTCATGTATGGCATCTGTATTATAGAACAGAAATAATTTGTTTTATTGCAGGGTTTTTAGTTGGAGCAATATTATTATGAAAACAATACCTGATTTAATTACCGACATACGTTGGTGTTATAAAAAAACCATTGATGTACCATTAAGTTGGATGGAACATTGGGGTAGTAAAATGAATGTCTATGCTTGGAACAAGCGATGGCGTAACAGAGAGGAAGGAACAGGATATGGCAAAAGACCAAGATAAGAAAGGTATACCAAAAGTACAGATTGATATGTTTAACTGGGGTCCTTGCGTTGTGCGATTACGTATTAACGAGGATTTCCAAAACAAATTATTAAATGAAGCAAAGAAGAATGAAGAAGATTATGTAGGTAAGTTAGCCGGACAGATTAAAAGTGAGACGGGGTATAGTGATGAGGCGAGAGGACGATTACTGCCTTATGTATCCAGTGCATTAGGACTGTATAACCAGGCCTATGAAGCATATACGAAGAAGAAGTTTGAGAAGACACCTGAGTATATCTTATCGGCGCTTTGGATCAATCATCAGAAGCAACATGAGTTTAATCCACCACACGATCACGATGGTAAGCTGTCGTTTGTAATCTACTTAAAAATACCTGAAGAGTTGAAAAAAGAAAACGAAGCGTATAAAGGTAGAAGCTGTGGACCTGGAGGTATACAATTTATCTACGGTGAAGGACCGAGAGATGCTGTAACGTATATGTCCTATTTTCCTGTAGAGAGAGATATGTTTATATTCCCTGCGTGGTTGAAACACTGGGTAAGCCCTTTCCATACAGATTGTACAAGGATCTCTGTGTCGGGAAACATACACGACTCTGCGCCTTTAAATAATATTACGAAATTTGGACCTGAATATGTTAAAACTAAAAAAGACGATAGTAAAGATTAGAATGTGGTACGCGGATATACGCGGCCATCACGGTAAACGTTGGAACTATGAACCCGGGGATTGGTACATGGGCCGTCATAAAAGTAGAAATGATAGAAAAACTAGATAAGTATACCTATGTGGGCGGTACAAGATTTACTGACCACGGCTCACGGAACTATGATGTTGCGGGTTATAGACTACCTAGTGTAACGACCATTTTGGGTCGAACTAAAGACGATCAATTTCTAAAGGATTGGATTGCGTGAAAAGGAAGAAAAGAAGCTGAACGAATAAAGAACGAATCAGCAACTCGTGGAACAAGTATGCACAAGTATCTGGAAAACTATGTGTTAGGTAAAGGCTACGAGGATTTAACAGATTTAGGACAAGAGACAAAACGTATGGCTGAGAAGGTCATAGAGGTGGGTCTAGCTCCTGTTTCAGGATATTACGGGTCGGAGGTTACATTATACTATCCGGGCCTCTACGCTGGCTCTACAGACTTAGTTGGAATGCACAACGACAAAGAAACTATCATTGACTTCAAGCAAGCTAACAAACCCAAGAGAGAAGAGTGGATTGGAGATTATAAATTGCAAGCTGCAGCATATGCCATGGCGCATGATCAAGTACACGGCTCTAACATTGAACAATGTGTAATTATGGTATGTACCCCTGACCTATATTACCAAGAATTCAAGATTGACGGTTTTAATTTACGTAAAGCAAAACATGATTTTTTAAAAAGACTAGATCAATATCACGATATTATTAACGATGAAAAGGAGGCAGCATACTATGGCGCATAAAGTTGTATACGATGCTTTGATTAAGAAATACGAAGCAGACATAGCCGACGCTAGTGCTAAGATAACCATCTTGATGACCGACACAAGGATCATACCAGAGCATATAGATATCACAGGTGAGATTGATAAGTTGTTGGGTAAGATAGAGGAAGCAGAGTCAAGAATGGCAATATTGCAGCGAGTTTATGGCGTAAATGTGGCAGTTAATTAGACAAGATGATGCGACCCCAGGGGGTCGCACAGGGGTCGGCGGTAGTCGCATGCGACCCCTATGAGGTGTTCGTTTTGGGTTTTTCGTGAAAAATGCAACCTATGGTTAGGTTTTTGCGACCCTTGCGACCCCCTTGCGACCCCCTTGCGACTACCTAGGGGTCGCACGTTATTCGTCTACTCTCACAACGTTTCTAGGTCATTTATAGGTATCATTTTACCCCTTGCGACTACTTTTAGATTTTTTACTAAAAAAATGTGGTATAAATATTTTTAACACATATGGGGTCGCACACATGAAAAGGAAAAAAAGATATAAACATGCAGTCATAAATAAGAAGAAGTATTACTTCTATACAATCAAGTGGCTCGACATCACCGGCGACAGCGGGCACAAGAATAAAGATGAAATGTTAAAATTACCTATCTGTAAAATGATTACACAAGCCTATGTGTTTAAGAAGAATAAGAAGTTTTTAATTACGTTTAGTTCTTATGATGAAACTGATGAAGTATTTAGCGATACTAATATATTTCCTATGGGGTGCATCGTTTCAATGGAAAAAATATTAAACTAAATGATTGATTGGATAGTCAACAGCAAATATATGTGGGGCCACAAAGAGGAGGAGAAAACTATGGATGATCATAAAAATAAAATCGAAGAGCTAGAAGATAAGATTGAGAAGTTAGAGAATGATATCGCTAACATCAAAGATGTTTTGGAAGTTCAAGATGAGCCAGAAATGGACGAAGATGAAATTGAAGAGGATGAAGACCAAGACTAGTCTTTTTTCTTATCACCCTCGATCTTTTTTGGGTCGGGGGTGACATCTATAATCTGTGAGTAATCATCTAAAATCTGTTTCATTTTGTTTTCTAATTCTTCTTCTGATAGGTCCTCTAGTTTTCCTGTTTTTATTATTTTTCGGTCTATATATAATCCTGCTGCTTTTCCTCTATTTGTTTCCGCATTCACAGCTGCACTCCAAGCACCCTTCCTCAAAGCGGCGTCTTTAATTCGCCCAAGTTCTGCCACATGAGTGGCATAATTCACTTCATACTTTTTAAGTCTTTCTTCTTTGAGTTCACCAATATATTTTACAACCAAAGGGTTAAGTTTAGGATTGGTTAATTCTGATCCTTCTTGTCTACAACGCTTCTCGCTGTAGCCTGCTAATTTTGCTGCCTCTGATTTAGTCACAGGACCTTCAGGTCCGCCGAATACTAATAGTTCGGCAAATCTCTTTTGCATTTCTGTTAATCTCTTTGGTAATCCCATACTTGACAATTTAGAGTAACAGTCCTATAATGTCAAGTATGATGACAAAGAAAGATGCAGAAGACTTTGCACAACAGATGGCAGACTTAGAGAAAAATAAAAAAGACGACAGAGGACCTGACGACTTAGAACGTAGAATAGAAGACCTCATGAGGATAGGTTTATCTCATCAAAATCTTAATGCTGACTTAAGAAAAGAAGTATCTTACCTGAAAGATCAGGTTAGTTTTTATAAGAGTCAAACAGATCAACTTAAGAAAGAGAAAGAAGATCTACATAGCAAAGGTCAAAGCATGTTGAATGAGTTTAGAAACAAAGGCGATGTCTAGTGTACGTTAGACACTTACAAGAGTATCTTGATAAGTTTACAACTGGTCCGAAAGGTCAGAAAGGTAATGCTGTAAGCAATGCCAGAATATATATTATGACTGAGAGAGGTTATCTTGAAGAGATAAAACGTATTGAAGTTCACGAGAGTAACAAGCCAGGTGATACATCTATTCGTGTTGTTTTGAAACCAAACAAGGAAGAATTACTTATAATGCCACCGGGATATATTAAAGATTATTAATGAGTTACATTAAAAGATTATACGAAGAAAAACATTACAAAAAGAGCAGGTCAGGTCTTCCATACCTTGAGTTTAGAAGTCCGTTGTCACCTCGAAAATCTAATGGGACCAGAAGCAAAACTTTACCAAAAGTTCAAAAGAGCAACACCTAATATTTTGTGGCACCGTATAGAGAATATGGCCATTCCTGGCATGCCGGATGCGTTGGGATATACGGAAAAGTTCTTCTATTTCACTGTCGAGTTTAAAGTCACGAAGGGTAACAAGGTTAGGTTTTCTCCACACCAAATTGCCTATCATGTAGCGCATCCTTACAATAGCTTCATCTGCATCGAGGCCCTCGGTCCGGGCATCATAAAACTTTATGAGGGATCCGCGGTCCGTGATTTGGCAGAACGAGGCTTGGAGCTTGAAGCTTGCTGCTTGGGGCTTGACGCCTGCCGCTTGAAGCTTGAATCGCTTGGCGCTTGAAGCTTGACGCCTGAAAGTTCAACGCTAAAATTATTAGAAACAAACTTACGCTTCTTCATTAACTTTCTTCCGCTATGAAGTTCTCGTGATCGTAGTCAAAGAACCAATCATCGCTGCCCTTCTCTATGGCCTCCTCAACGCTTGACGCTTCGACCTCTGTTTCCCACTCAACATGAACTTTGTATTTTTTAATAGCCATACATCTCCTCGCAATAACCATCTAGATCCAACTCATCTCTGAAAGGTTCAAGGACCTTGTCCCCGCCCCAGTAACCTTCGACATATTTCGTATCCAGATTTACCCAGATTGTAGGCCCGCCTCCTGCTACCATCAGCTCGGCGCCCAGGTAACGCTTCTCCCGGTCCACGATGTAACGTATATCGTATACGCCTTCCATAAAATCAGCGGCTGGGGATACTTCTATTTTCTCCCTGTCTTCTTTCTTTAACGGATCGCTGATGCTGTCCGCAATGTCCTTGCACATCCTGCGAAGCTGTTCTTCGCATGTCTCCTGTTTCTTCTCTCCTTTTATCAAGGGTGCTTGTAGTGTCATGTTATTCCTTTCTGTATACTCCTATATTATCCTACTGCTTGATGCTTGTCAAGCTTGCTTGCTTGTCGCTTGTGGCTTGGCGCTCTTCACGACACCGGCTGTTAACACCGCGTCACTAATAACGCCAGGTCACTTGTTGCTTGGTCAAGAGTGAGGGTGGCAAACTACCCAGACCATCTCACTCATACGCTAGTTTCACGCTTGACCCCTGATCCATCCAAGACCTCCAGAGGTATCTCGAGGATGGATCAGGGATCAAGTTCTTTTGAACATCGTCCATATAAGAGCCACCAAGAAGAATACCATCAGCATTCTTAATTCTATCGGCGACTCCATGAACATGATCTGCCAAAACTCAATCATAATTTTCTCCAACTTATTAAGACTAACGCAACTATTGTAATCATAAAAGTAACTTCAATCATTCTTCTATTCCACAGTTTATACATGCCACCTGAGGTTTTGCCCATTGATCGTAATGGGTTTCCTGATCACAGATTGGACATATGTTTAAATAATATTTCATATTTAATTTATAACACTTGACTTATACTATGTCAATAGGATAATATAGGACTATGATTAAAACAACAAACCCATTCTCAGGAGAAAGTATTGACCTAACTGAGGACGAACACAAAGTATATATGCAAGTTAAACAAGATGAGGTTGACGAGAAGTATGACTCTATGCAAAAGGGATTAAGTAAGTTTAGTAAGATGAATGCTAAAGCTTACTTTGTATTACTAGACTAACAACCACAGGTTGTGGCGACCCCTGCGGGGTCGCCGCTTCGCGGCCCTAGGTTCCTGGTCCCCTGCGGGGACCCGAGGGGTCCCAGACCATTTTCCACGGAGCCTGATGCTTATGGGCCCACCCACCCTTTTTTGTAAAAGGGGTCCCACTGCTTTTGCCTATATGCCTTGATTTACATAGCCACCCCTGCTAAAAACATTTTAGGTACCATGGACTTGAATAAGGTAAATATAGAAAAATTACCTGCGGACGTCAGGAAGACCTTCAAAAAACTTCAAGTGCTTCATGCTGAAAAAAAGATACAGAATAAAGCAAAGAATGATTTTCTATCTTTTGTAAAATGCATGTGGCCAGAATTTGTAGAGGGGTCCCACCACAGACACATCGCAGATAAATTTAATAAATTGGCGTCAGGAGAAATAAAGCGCCTGATCATTAATATGCCACCAAGGCATACTAAATCAGAATTTGCATCTTAACTATTACCCTCTTGGATGGTGGGCCGTAATCCAAAGTTAAAGATTATTCAAACAACACACAATGCTGAACTTGCAGTGAGGTTTGGCCGGAAATCCAAGAACCTTATTGATAGTGATATTTATCAAAAAATTTTTAGGACACAGCTTCAAGAAGATTCGAAAGCCGCGGGCCGTTGGGAAACTTCTGCTGGCGGTGAATATTTTGCAGCGGGTGTTGGCGGAGCAATCACGGGCCGTGGTGCAGACTTATTGATTATAGATGATCCGCACTCGGAACAAGATTCACTGTCCAAGACTGCAATGGACTCAGCTTACGAATGGTATACATCAGGACCAAGACAAAGACTTCAACCCGGCGGTAAGATCGTGCTTGTAATGACACGTTGGTCAACAAAAGATTTAACAGGCAAACTAATACAGAATCAAAAAGAACCAAAGTCTGATCAGTGGCACGTGGTCGAATTTCCGGCGCTCTTGGACCACGGACCAGTGTGGCCAGAATATTGGAACACGGATGAGCTAGAAAAGGTTAAAGCAACACTACCCGTTAACAAATGGAACGCGCAGTGGATGCAATCACCAACGTCAGAGGAAGGTGCTATTCTAAAACGAGAGTGGTGGCGAGATTACACTAAAGATCATATACCGCCTCTTCATCACGTTATACAATCTTACGATACAGCCTTTCTTAAAAAGGAGACTGCGGATTACTCTGCTATTACGACCTGGGGTGTATTTTATCCAACAGAAGATTCGGGAGCCAATTTAATTTTACTCGATGCTATCAAAGGACGTTACGAGTTTCCTGAACTAAGGCGCTTGGCCCTTCAACAATATAAATACTGGCAGCCTGAGTCTGTAATCGTTGAGGCAAAAGCGTCTGGACTTCCCTTAACTTATGAGTTAAGACAGATGGATATACCAGTGATTAATTTCACACCTAGTAAAGGTAATGATAAACATGCTAGGGTAAATGCCGTTGCACCTCTTTTTGAGTCTGGAATGATATGGGCGCCAGATCAGAAATTTGCGGAGGAGGTGATAGAAGAATGTGCTGCATTCCCAAACGGTGACCACGACGATCTTGTGGACTCTACGACACAAGCGATCATGAGATTCAGGCAAGGCGGCTTGATTACTCACCCCGAAGACTATATAACTGAAAACAAAGACCCAAGACCAAAGGTTTATTATTAGTATGAAATTTTTTTTAACCGCGCTTCTGAGAGCATTTAGAAAAGAGATGGGAAGATCTCCAAACCCTGGAGAGATGGACGCGTTAAAAAGAAAAGCTTCAGAGATGGAGCAAGGCGATAAAGTTATACCTTTCCCACCAGGCGGCAAAGATAAAGTAGATCCTTTCAAAGACAGACCAAACGTTACAAAAGATGTTCAAGAATTAAAACAAGGATTCGGTGACAATATTAGAAGCGCATACAAACAAGCCGGACGTAGCAGAGGAGATGCTAAAGAAATGATCGAAGCTATGGATAGCCCAGGCGGTAGAGAAGCTACTAAGATTATGGAGAAATCACTTGGTATGAAACTTTACGGTGATGAAACATTCGAAGAGCTTACGAAGATTAAAGAAACAGGTAAACACCCAAGAGGCGAACCAAAAGCTGAAGGTGGTATTATGGGTCTAGCAGAAGGTGGCCCGCCAAATCCTGATCGAAGAAGATTTATGAAAATATTAGGAGGCCTTGCTTCTATACCTGTAGTTGGTAGATTTATTAAACCTGTTGCAGAAGTTGCACCTGTAGTTTCAGAAGGTATAAAAACAGTTCCCTCTTATTTCTTTAAACTTGTAAACAAAATTAAAACACTTGGTGATGATGCACCAGGACTTACAACAACCGAAAGAGAAATGGGTAAGACTTACAAAGATTACGAACTTGTAGAAGATATATCATCTGGAGATATTGTGGTTAAGAAAAACAAACAAGGGAGTGCCATGATGGGAGATGAGATGGTTGAAGGTACAATGTCAGAAGAAGTTATGATTTATAAACCAAAAAAGAAAACAGCCGATGGAAATTTACCAGAGGATTATGAAGAGTTAACAGCAAGACCATCTAGTCCTGAGGGTAAGATGGAGGATGTTGAAGATGGTTTAGATAGTCTTGATGATATTTTAGAAGAGGTCGGAGAGAAGAGAGCTAAACAAGCAGGCGGCGGTATTGCCTATCTATTAGGAGAATAATGTCCAGCGTATTAAAATTTGTAGATCAACTAGTCAAAGAAACTAGTCCAGCAGATGATGTGCCAAGACTAGAGATGCAAGAAGGGGGTAGAGCTAGACTTCCGGTAACTGCTAAACAACAAGAATTAGCTCAAAGCCTATATGGAAAAGATTTTAAAGATTTAAATGTTCAACAAAGAACTAAGTTAAGAGCAGGAAAAATAAAAGCTGATTCCGTTACATTTAAAGAATATTTAGATGATTATAAAAAAATGGCAGCTGACCCAGATTACAAACCAAGGTTTGTTAAACCTCAAAAAGGAGAAGGCCTATCTCCTCAACAATTAAGAGCAAGAACAGAAGCAAAAAACACCGTTGAAGGTTTTGATTCTAAATTTTCTAAAAATGTTTCTAGAAGAAAAAGACTTAAAGCAAAAGCCGCTTTACAAGCAGATCCAGAAAGAAAACAAAAAGAGATGGCTAAAAAAGCTGAACGTAGAAGACAGAGAAGAACAGAAAAATTAAGTGATAAAAGTAGTTTAACGCAAAGAGAAAAATTATTAAATTTTGAGCAATCTTTAATTACAAGACAACTTAATGATAAGATAAAAGCTAATCCCGATATTATTTTAAGAAACGAAAAACTTTTAGATAAGCTATCAACAACAGTTGATGGAGAGGGTAACATTATAAAATCTAAACCTACTATTTATGAATTAGAAAAAAGAGGATTGTTCGAAATAGAACACCAAAGAGATGTGCGTAAAGCTGGAGCTATGAAAGACTTTCCTTACAATAGAAATCTTATTTTAGGTCCCTATAATAGATCAGGAGGATTTAAAGATATGGCTGAGAAGTTTATTGAGAAAAACCCTGATCCTAAAAATCCTAAAATTAAAAATATAATTAAAAAAGCAGAAGAGTTAAAAGTTACTTTACAACCTAATGTCCCTAAAGGATCGTTTAAAACAAAAGGGCTAGGGTATAAACAACCTGCAAATCCAACAGGAAAATTTGTTACTTACGCAAAATCTTATTTACCAGAACTCGTAGACGATAACATTGGTTTAAAAGGTTATACAAAAAACAGGGAGATGTTGGAAAAAGGTTTAAAAGCAACCAGGAAAGTAGCACAGAGTTCAGGTCCAACATTAGGCATGAACCTTGGTTTTGGCACAGCTTTAAAAACAGCAGGAGAAGTTATTGGTTCACCTGCAGCAGCTTTAGCTTTTGCTACACAAACCGTTAGAGAAAATTTAAGAAAAGGTGAGAGTTTACCAGCAGCGGTTGCAGATAAATTTGTGGGTGCAGAATTACTAGCACCAGGTGCTATATCAAGATTTGCACCAGGAGTAATGAAAGGTATTTTAGGATTAGGTAAAGTAGCAAGATCTTTCACACCAATAGGAGCTGGTCTAACAGCAGCAGGTGTAGCTAAAGATGTTATTAGAGAATCTAGAAGAAGAGCAGCGTTAAGTGATGAAGAAAGATTAGAAGAAGATCTAAAAGCTCAAGAAGAATTTGACGAAACAATGATAGGTGCAGCTGGAGGTGGTTTATTAAAACAAGCAGGAGATAGATCAGGAAAGCCGCCAGAAGCGGGGCCCGTGTCCGATGGAGGAGGCTTGCCTTATATATTTAACCGTGTTAAGAACGTATAGGAGTTTAAATGGCAGATATAGATAAAGGACTTCCTAACACTCGTACCCAGATTAAAGTTCCGGGTGAAGAGGTTGAAGTAAAGGAAGAAATCAAAGAACAGCAACCGATAGAAGTTACACCAGAAGAAGATGGTGGAGCGACTATTAATTTTGAACCAGGTGCAGTTAACATACCTGGCACAGAATCTCATTTCGATAATCTTGCAGACATTTTACCAGAGGATGTTTTAGAACCACTCGGTAATGAACTTAAAACAAATTACATGGACTATAAGATGTCCAGAAAAGAATGGGAAAGATCTTACACAGAAGGTCTAGATCTTTTAGGATTTAAATACGAAAACAGAACAGAACCTTTTCAGGGAGCTTCGGGAGCCACGCATCCTGTACTAGCAGAAGCAGTAACTCAGTTCCAAGCTACAGCGTACAAAGAATTATTACCAAGTGACGGTCCAGTAAGAACACAAATTCTTGGTGTATCAACACCACCAAAACAACAACAAGCTCAACGTGTAAAAGATTTCATGAATTATCAAATCATGGATCAGATGAAAGAGTATGAACCAGAGTTTGATTCTATGTTATTTCATTTACCTCTTGCAGGGTCTACATTTAAAAAAGTTTACTACGATGATTTACTAGGCAGAGCGGTTTCTAAGTTTGTACCTGCTGATGATTTGATCGTGCCTTACACAGCAAATAGTCTAGACGATGCAGAAGCTATCATACACGTTATAAAAGTTTCTGAAAATGATTTAAGAAAACAACAAGTAGCAGGTTTCTATACCGATATAGATTTAGGAACTCCTACAATGTCAACACAAGATACAGTTTCAAAAAAAGAAAAAGAATTAGAAGGCTCTAATAAATCTGGAAAACAACAAAGTATGTACAATCTTTTAGAGTGTCATATTGATTTAGATTTAGAAGGCTTCGAAGATATTGGTACTGACGGGGAACCGACAGGTATCAAGCTACCTTACATCGTTACAATCGAAGAAGGTAGTGGAACGGTTCTTTCTATTAGAAGGAACTATGCGCCCAATGATCCATTAAAACGAAGAGTCCAATATTTTGTCCACTTTAAATTTCTGCCAGGACTAGGATTCTACGGATTTGGATTAATACATATGATTGGCGGATTGAGTCGAACGGCAACGGTCGCTCTCCGCCAATTATTAGATGCAGGGACTTTGTCGAATCTACCGGCAGGTTTCAAGCAAAGGGGTGTTAGAGTTAGAGATGAAGCGTCTCCGATTCAACCAGGTGAGTTCAAGGACGTAGATGCACCAGGTGGTAATTTGCGAGAAGCTTTCTTCCCTCTACCGTACAAAGAACCATCAGCAACCTTGTTACAGCTGATGGGTCTAGTCGTACAAGCAGGTCAAAGATTTGCAGCTATATCCGAATTACAAACAGGCGAAGGAACACAGAACGCTGCAGTAGGAACAACGATTGCTCTTTTAGAGAGAGGATCGAAAGTAATGTCTGCTATCCACAAAAGATTATACAACTCAATGAGAAGTGAGTTTAAATTACTATCTAAAATTATTTCTACATATCTACCAAAAGAATATCCTTATGATGTTGTTGGTGGAGCAAGAATAATTAAACAAGCAGATTTTGATGATAGAATAGATGTCTTACCTGTAGCAGATCCAAATATTTTTTCTATGTCACAGAGAATAACATTAGCACAAACAGAATTACAATTAGCAACATCCAATCCACAGATACATAACTTATATGCAGCATACAGAAATATGTATGAAGCTATTGGAGTAAAAAATATTGATCAAGTTTTACCTCCACCAGCTCCAGTACAAGCCATGGATCCAAGCATGGAACATATTAATGCGTTAAGTGGTAAACCTTTCCAAGCTTTTCCTGGTCAAGATCACAGAGCACACATCACAGCACACTTAAACTTCATGTCTACTAACATGGTTAGAAACAATCCTGCTGTCATGGCTGCTATACAGAAAAATATTTTAGAGCATATTAGTCTAATGGCTCAAGAACAGATACAATTAGAGTTCAGAGAACAGTTAGCTCAGCTTGCAGTGTTAAGACAACAAGCGCCAGTTAACCCTGAAGCTGCACAACAGTTAAATTCTGTTGTTCAAAACATAGAATCTAGAAAAGCAGTGTTGATTGCAGAGATGACACAAGAGTTTATGATGGAAGAAAAGAAAATTACATCACAGTTTGACTCTGATCCACTTCTAAAACTAAAAGCAAGAGAGGTTGACCTACGTGCAATGGAAAATGAACGTAAAAAACAACTTGATGAAGACAGAAGTGACCTTGCAAGAGCAAAATTAATGCAAGCAAGAGACATTGTTGATGAAAAAATGGATCAGAACGAAAAATTAGCTAAATTACGAGCTGGAGTTAGCCTTGCAAAGGCCGACAAACCAGGTATAACAGCTATAGAGATCGAAGAGTAATAAAATAGGAGTAAAAATGGAAAAACTAGATAAAATTAAACAGGTTGTAGTACAAGACCAACAAGTTGAAGTAGATCCTAGATCTAAAACAACTGCTGACGGTGC
>Ga0181415_1000312_pt1 | contig 13854 bp, 10 predicted proteins | sample 38SPOviralmetaG_FD_130140 | JGI IMG/M metagenome (GOLD analysis project Ga0181415, IMG submission 130140) | Marine viral communities from the oligotrophic San Pedro Time Series (SPOT) site, San Pedro Channel, CA, USA - 38 SPOT_SRF_2012-12-11 | ecosystem: Environmental > Aquatic > Marine > Strait...
GGGGCTGCTTTATGGGCAAGAGCTAAAGCTCAAGCCAAAGCAAAAATGGGGGGCAAACACAGTGCTAGGGCTATGCAACTTGCTACAAAGATTTATAAGAAAGCAGGTGGAGGCTATAGAGGATCTAAGTCTTCATCAAACAAACTTAGTAAATGGGGAAAACAAAAATGGCAAACAAGCAGTGGTAAAAAATCAGAAGGCAAACGAAGATATTTACCTAAGAAAGCTTGGAAGGCTCTTACGGCTAAAGAAAAATCAGCAACTAACGCTGCTAAAGCACGTGGAAACAAAAAAGGAAAACAATTCGTTAAACAACCAAGAAGTATCGCAGCGAAAACTAAGAGATTTAGATGAAGAAATTTATAGATAAAATAATTTTTAAAATACAACTTTTTATAGTAGAAACTAAAAATAAGTGGAAGAAAAAATAATGGATTACACAGTAGACGATACACCATCAGTAAACACATCAGATAAAGCAAATGCTATTTTAGAAAAATATAAAGAAGCTGTATCTGTTAAAGATCATTGGAGAGAAAAGTTTGAAGAAGCTTATGAGTATTGTTTACCTAATAGAGAATCTTTTTATGATGAATCGCCAGGACAAAGAAGAACTGATAAAATTTTTGATGAAACTGCAGTAGTAGGTGTACAAGAATTTGCATCAAGATTACAATCTGGTATTGTACCTACATTTGCAAGATGGGCAGATTTCCAAGCAGGTGTTGAAATACCAGAAGAACAAAAATCACAAGTTAATTTACAGTTAGATAAAATTACAGAATACGTTTTTGAAGTATTACAAAACTCAAACTTCAATCAAGAAGTACACGAAGCATTTATGGATCTTGCTGTTGGTACTGGATGTATGTTAGTTGAAGAAGGTGATGCTATTAATCCTGTTAAATTTACAGCTGTACCATTACCTAAAGTATGTTTATTAAATGGGCCAGATGGAAAGATTGATACAGTATATAGAACTAGAAAAGTAAAACCAGAACACATCAAAGTTTTATATCCTAAAGCTGCAATGCCAGAAAATTTTGATTTGCTTCAACAAAAAAAAGAATTAACAATTATAGAAGCTGTATATAAAATTTATCAAGATAACGTAGAAAAATATAAATACTGTGTAGTATTAGATAATCCTAAAGCAGTTATATTTGAAGAAGAATATGAAGGTGAAGGATCTAATCCTTATTTAGTATTTAGATGGAATAAAGCATCTGGTGAAGTTTATGGTAGAGGACCAATATTTAATGCAATGGGTGCTATTAAAACTTGTAACTTAACTGTTGAGTTAATATTACAAAATGCACAGATGTCAGTATCTGGAGTTTATACTTATGAAGATGATGGTGTAATTAATCCAGATAACATAGCGTTAGTACCTGGATCTTTAATACCAGTAGCTCCAGGATCAAGAGGATTAAATGCAATTCAATCTGCATCTAACTTTGATGTAGCTCAATTAGTATTAAATGATATGAGGCAAAATATTAAAAAAGCTTTATACATGGAAGCTCTTGGAAGACCAGAAGGAACTCCAATGACAGCAACAGAAGTTTCTGAAAGAATGGCAGATCTATCAAGACAGATAGGTTCTTCTTTTGGAAGACTGCAATCTGAATTTATACATCCATTATTAAAAAGAATTATTAGAATATTATCTAAACAAGGTAGAATAGAATTACCTAAAGTTAATGGTAGAGAAGTTAAGATAGGAGCTAGATCACCATTAGCTCAAGCTCAACATATGCAAGATGTTTCTGATGTAAATAGATTTAACGAAATTATTGCAGGTACTTTTGGTCCACAAATGATTAATGTTATTGTTAATCAAAATGAAACTGCTAAGTATCTAGCACAAAAAATGAATTTGCCTGAAAAACTTATTCGTGATGAAGAAGAACAAAAGCAAATAGTACAACAGATTAGTCAGTTACAAACTGCACCCAAAGAAGGAGAAATACCACAATAATGAGCTGGGATGGACTTAAAGAAAAAAGACCAATTCCTGCAAGATCTATTGATGGTTACGTTAGAGAAGACGAAGTTGAACGTAATCTTAATAAAACTTTTGCAGGTGTATTCAAGGGTGAAGATGGAAAAAAAATTCTTGAGTATATTAAATCAATTACAACTGAAGCAGTTGCTGGTCCAAATATAGACAGCAATGGATTATTTCATTTAGAAGGAATGAGATTCTTAGCAGGTGTAATACAAACAAGAATAAAAAAAGGAGAACAAGATGGTAGATGATAATGCAACAGCACCAATCGCCACAGAAGCACAAGAGCAAACTGTAAGCGATAAACCAGAATTTGTACAAGATAAATTTTGGGATGCTGATAGAAAAGAAGTTAATTTAGAAAACTTAGCTTCAAGTTATAATGCTCTTGAGAAAAAATTAGGCTCAAGAACAGAAGATCTGTCTAAACAAGTTAGACAAGATTTAGAACAAGAAAGACTGGGTAAGACACCAGAAGAATATAAAGTCAATGTTCCAGAACTTCCAGAAAATGTAGATGTATCTGTATCAGATGATATGGAAATAGTACAATGGTGGAAAGATACAGCTAAGAAAAATGGCTTATCTCAAGAACAATTTGATGAAGGTGTTAATGCTTTTGTAACAAATGCAATGGCAACTTTACCAGATGTAAATGCTGAAATGGAAAAGTTAGGAGATTCATCTAAAGAAAGAGTTGAAGCTGCTGAGCTTTGGTCGAAAAAGAATTTATCACCAGAAGCTTATAATACTTTTTCAAGTATAGCATCAACAGCTGATGGTGTAAAAGCAATAGAAGAAATAATGAAGATGACTAAAGATAGTCCTATGCCTACAACACCAACACAAGTATCTGTAACTCCAGACTTAGGAGATCTTAAATCTATGATGAATGATCCTAGATATTATGATCAAAGTAAAAGAGATGACAGTTATATTAAACGTGTAACAGAGCTGTATGAAAAAGCATACGAAACAAAAAAGTAAATTTAAGTATAAAAAACTTAAAAAAGATTTGCATTGGCTAGATGCAATTAGTGATACAGGTTGGGTAAATAAATCTGATATGGATGATCATGAACCTGCTAAAGCTGTATCTAGTCAAATGTGGATATACAAAGAAACCAAAACATATATCACATTGTTTGGTACATATTCCTACGATAAAAAAGGCAATTTAGAATTTGGAGAAGTAATTACTATTCCTAAAGTATGGATGTAATTGTGCGTTGTTTAAATAATTAAACAAATCTATTTCTATATCAAGACCTTAAAAATGTTTAATGTTTGCCTTTAATTAGATAACAAACCTGCATTTGTAAGATAATCGGAAATAACGTAACTTAACAACAAACAAAGGACAATAAAATGGCAACATCAATAACAAATGCCTTTATTACTCAGTTTGAAGCAGAAGTTCACATGGCTTACCAAAGAATGGGTTCTAAGTTAAAGAATCTTGTAAGAACTGTGAATGGTGTTAACGGTAACACTGTTAAGTTTCAGAAAGTTGCAAAAGGTGCAGCTAATACTAAAGCAAGACATGCTGAAGTAGTAGCAATGGATCTTTCACACAGCAATGTGTCAGCAACTTTAACTGATTACTATGCAGCTGATTACGTTGACAAGCTAGACGAGTTAAAGGTAAACATTGACGAAAGACAAATAGTTGCACAATCTGCAGCATACGCTTTAGGTAGAAAAACTGACAGTGTATTAACTGGGATTATGAATGGAGCTACAACTCTTGCGAACAACTCATCAGGAACAGGTACTGGTATGAACTTAGGTAAAGCGACATCTATGATGGAACTTTTCAATACTAATGACCTTCCAGATGATAACCAAAGATACTGGGTAGTAGGACCAAAACAATGGTCTGATCTACTGGCATTAGATCAATTCTCTAGAGTAGAATATGTAGGCGAAGGTGAGCTTCCATATGCTGGAGGAATGACTGCAAAAAGATGGTTAGGATTCTTATGGTTTGTACACAGTGGACTAGAAACTTCTGGTTCTACTGATAGACATACTGTGGCTTTCCACAAATCATCACTGGGCTTAGGAATAGGTTCTGATGTTAAAACTGAAGTGAACTACATACCAGAAAAGGTTTCTCACTTAATTACTTCTATGCTTAGCATAGGTGGTACATTAGTTGATGACAATGGTATTAGAGTTCAAAAATGTGCTGAATAAGGAGAATATATATGGCTTACGAAACTGCGAACCCAATCAAAAAGATTGCTGAAGCTGGTGGTAACTCTGTATTCTTTTATACAGATGGAGATGCGATTGCTGCAATAGCAGGATCTGGTTACTTCAACTCAGCAACAGACGAACTAAAAGAAAATGATGTTATCATTTGCGTAGGAAGCAATGGTGGTACTCAAACAGTTGATATATGTGTTGTATCTTCTGCTACAGGTGCTGCTACTGTAACTGTCGTAAACGGATCATAATCGTTTAAAGATATTTTGGGGGCGATTAATTTCGCCCTCAATTAATTTAATTTTATAAAATATGGCAACATCAAAAGTAGATATATGTGCAAGAGCTTTAGTAATGATAGGTGCACAACCTATATCTTCTTTTACAGATGGATCTACAGAAGCTTTAGTTGCTTCAAATGTTTATGAAGATATTTTACAAGCTTCCTTAACAAGACATAGATGGAAGTTTGCTACTAATCAAAAACAATTATCATTATTATCAACAGCTCCAGTAGGAAGATATGAACATGCTTATCAGCTACCTGCTGATCCTGGAGTTTTACAAATCAATACATTAACAGTTAACGATTATATTATTCCTTATACAAGATATAAGAATATGATTTATGTTAATACTTATGGTGCAGGTCATAGTTTAGTATTAGATTATATTTATAGAGTAGAAGAAGATTACTTTCCAGCTCATTTTAGATTAGCTTTGGAATATGAATTGGCTTCTTTATTTGCAGGTTCAGTTGCTAGAGATGCTGGTATGATAAATCAATTTAAACAAATGTCTGATAGACAATTTTTAATATCTAAAAATATAGATACAGCAGAAGTAACTACAAGAAAATTAGATACTTCTAGATTTATTAATCTAAGAAACTCTACGAGAACTGATGTATAATGGCAAGAACATTAAAAACTGTATTAACCAATTTTTCTTCTGGAGAGCTTAACCCATTACTAGCTACTAGAATAGATACACCTGCTTATACTAATGGTGCTAAGCAATGTAGAAACTTTGCATTATTAGCAGAAGGTGGTTTAATGAGAAGACCAGGTACTACTTACCTAGCAACATTACCTGCTGAATCTAGATTAATTCCATTTGTATTTTCTGATGATGAAATAGCTATTATAGTTTTATCTAATCAAAGAATGGATGTTTATAATATTAATGGTACTGCAATAGTATCAAATACTACAAGTAATTGTAATTGGACTACAGCTCAATTGTTTGAATTAAATTTTGCTCAATTTGGTGATACTGTTTTTATTACTCATAGAGATAATGAAACAAGAAAAATATTTAGAAGTTCTGCAAGTACATTTACAGTAACAGCATTTGCATTTGATGATGATGATTCAGTAACTGTAAGTGGTGTTAATAAAACAACTAGACCATTTTTTAAATATGCTCCTAGTTCAACTAGCGTAAGTTTATCTTCTCATGCTACAGGTACTGGTAGAACAGTAACTGCTAGTGCAAGTTCATTTACAAGTAATCAAGTTGGCGACTATATAGAGATTAATAAAAAACAAGGTAAGATAACTGGTTTTACTTCTGCTACAGTAGTTACTATAACTATTATAGAAGATATGGGTAGTGCTGGTCCTCATCATGATTGGGCAGAACAAGCTATATCTACTAAACAAGGATTTCCACAAGCTGTTACTTTTCATAGTAATAGACTTTGGTTAGGTGGTTTAAAATCTAGACCTGCTGGAATATTAGGATCTAGAATATCTGAGTACTTTAATTTTAGTACTGGATCTGGTGAAGCTGATGAAGCTATAGATTTAGATATTGCAGGTTCAGAAGTTAATGAAGTTAGACATTTATTATCTGGTAAAGACTTACAAGTATTTACAGATGGTGGAGAATATTATATTCCAAGAGCTAATGACAATACTATTACTCCTGGTAATGTGTCAGTATTAAGACAAACACCTTATGGTATTAGTAGAACAGCTCCTGTTATGTTTGATCAAGCAGCAGGATTTATACAAAAAAATGGTAAAGCTGTTAGAGAGTTTATTTATTCTGATATTGAAGATGGTTATAAATCAACTTCGGTATCGATTCTTGCACAACATCTAATTGATAACCCTAAACAAGTAGCTATTATAAAAGGTAACTTTACTAGACCAGAACAATATGCGTTCTTTTTAAATAATGGAACTACACTACCAGGAACAATGGCTATCTTTCATTCTGTAAGAGATGAAAAAATAGCAGGTTGGAGTTTATGGACAACTAAAGAAAATGACTTATATCAATCAGTAATTACATTAAATGAATTTTTAGTATGTAGTGTTAAAAGACAATTAAATGGATCTACAGTATATACACTAGAAAAATTTGGAGATGATGATAGTATTACATTAGATATGCAAACAACATCAACAGTTAGTCAAAGAGGAACACCATTAGTACAAGGTGGTAGTCAATCTGGAGCTGTTGTTAAAATAGATGGATTTACATCAGATCCAAAAATTAATGAAACATTTACTATTGCAGGAAATGCTACTGAATATACTATTCAAGCTGTTACTAATAATAGTGGTGGATCTTACGATCTTAACTTAGATAAAAACTTAGCAGCAACTCCAGCAAATGATGCTGCTGTTACAATAGTCAAAGGACTTTTACATTCTGTAAATGGTATTTATACAAATGAATCTATTAATGCAGTAGAAGGTAATAGCTCATTAGGTGCGTTTACTGTTACTGCTGCAGATACTATTACATTAAATTCGCCAAGAGCAACTGGAGTAAAAATTGGATTTAACTATACACCTATTATTGAAACTATGCCGATAGATAAAGAATTACCAGAAGGTCCATTAACAGGACTTCCAAGAAGAATCTCAAGAGCCATCATTGATATTAATTCTGCTTTAGATTTGACTGTAAAAGCTGCAGACACAACCTCTAAATCTTTAGTAGTCCAACAAGTTAACTTCACTGGTGGTTCTGACCTAACACCTGTAACTGCAAAAAAAGAATTTTTCTTTTTAGGTTATAGTCAAAGTCCAACAGTTACATTATCGCAAGATGATCCTTTGCCAATTAAAATATTAGGAATGAGTGTGGAGGTAGTTTTTGCATGAGTGCTGATCCAGTAACATTAGCTGTAATTAGTTTTGGTGTACAAGCTGTTGGTACTTATCAAGGTATTCAAGCACAAAAAGCTGCCAACAAAGCAAAGATAACAGCATACGAAACTGAAAAAAAATACAATGCTTTAAAAGGATTATCAGATTCTAATGATGTATTAGAAGAAGCTAGAAGAAAAAGAAAACAAAACTTAGCTATTGTAGCAGGTTCTGGGTATAGTGATACAAGCAGACATTTTTTATCTACACAAACTGAGATAGATAGAATAGCTCAAAAAGATATAAGCAATATTAAAATTAATACATTAAGAGGTGAGTCTAAAATAGACACAGCAATTTATACAACAAAAGTTATGGGTAAAGCTCAAGAGTTTGGAGCTTATGCAAATATAGCAGCATCTGGATTTAAAACAGCAGCTTATGCTAAATCATATAAAGCAAGAGGACAATATGATAATTATTATGATCCTCTTGATCCAGGACAAACGGAGTAATTATGGCATTAAAACAAGCAAAAAAACAAGTTAATTTAAAAGCAAGTGTAGCTGATAATATGGGAATACCAAAATTTCCAGATACTAATATAGCAGCACAAATAGCAAAACCTATTAGTGAAGCTATAGACTCATTTAGAAAAGTTGCAGAAGCAGATGCAGCAACAGATTTTAAAGTTAGTTTTAATGATAAAAGTAGAGATCATTATATACAACTACAAGATAAGTTTAAGTTTGATCCAGATGGAATGAAGAATGCAGTAGATAGTTATTCTAAAAACTTAATAGAATCTACACCTACTGTTTATAAAAATTATGTATCTAATATATTAGCACAAAAGAACTTAGCTAATTTAGGTTTTGCAAGTAAAAATTATAGAGCTAGAAATGATGCATTTGCTTTAGAAGGATTCCAAACTAGCAGAACTGATAATGAAGATATAACTTCTATGCAATTATCAAACATAGTTGATACAGATGCACCAATAACTAATATTAATAGTTATACTGCTAATACTACATTTAAAAATCTTAATGAAATATATGGTAGTGCAGAAACATCATTAGTAAATACTAATAGATACTCTGGTAATAATTTAAAAAAAGATTTAGAAAATGATCTTAAAAATACAGAAGTATTACGAATTGTTAGTAGTATGAAAAAACTAGATAAAGCTAGTGCTATTAAATATATTGCTAGTTATGCACAAGGTAATGATCAATTAAAACTTAGTACAGATGATTTAGAAAACATACAAGATGCACAAAATCCTATATTTAAAAAATATGAAAATTATATAGGTAATGAGTTTAATAGAAAATCTATAGTTAAGAGTGCTATGGATTTATATGAAAACTATAATGGTGATAAAATTAAATCTATGATGGCTTCTAAACAAACATATGATTTAGAAGGATTACAAGAACCTGGACAACCTTTACACATTAGTAATTTTCAAGATGGAGCAAACTCAAATTCAACTGAATATGTAATAAACACATTAGATGGAGTAAGCAAAACACAATTTAATAAAGTTGTAAAAATTACACAAGATAATATTAAAGCTCAAAAAATAGCTAGTGATATGATTGGTGGAACACAAAAAGGTTTTATAGATGATTCGCAAAAAGAATTAGTTACATCAGCTTTATTATCTAGATATGGTATTAATAACGAAAATATTACTGATGTATCAAATCCTAATTTAGCAGTAGCTATGGAAGTATTGTCTAAATATAATATTACTCCAACTGCTGTTATTAAAAAATTAAATACTAAAATAAATGTAGATTATAATAATACAGGTATGATCGAAGAATATAAAAATAATTTATCATTATATAATTTTACTAAACAAAAATATCCTGGATTAGTTATTGATAATGAATTTATATATGAAGAAGGTAATTTAATGGGAGCTTTATCTATGCAAAATGATGCTACATTAGCTTCTAAATTAAATAGTATTAGTGCAGATATACCAAATGCAAAAGCTAATAAAATTAAACTTGAAGAACATTTAGGTATTAATGCAAAAGATACAGTAAATATTTATAAAGATTTAATAAGTGAACTTGATATTAATACAGATACAAACTGGGTTAAAAAATTTTTTAATAATGGTAAAAATGAATATGCAGATATATTTAATGCAGCATCAACTACTTTTGGTTTTTCTTTTGCTGGTACATTATTAACAGAACCAGTTAAAGCTAAATGGTTACAACATACTATTACTAATTTAAATCACATGAATGGTGGTAAAGAATTTGATATTACTTCTGATAAAGGAAAAGTAATGTTTAAAAATGCAGCAATGTCTGCATTAGATGCAATGAATAAAGAAGGTTATGGTGCAACTAATTTTACAGGTAATAATCAAATACAAATATCTAAACATCCTTATGAAAAAGAAATAGGATTTTTAGGACAAGGATTTGAAAACAGTATTATAGCTATTGGTAATGAATTAGAAAGTTCATTAAGTGAAGTAGAAAAAAGAGAAAGATTTGGAGTTAAAGATGAAGGATTTGGAATACCATTAACAGATATGGTTATTAATAGAAAAAGTGTTCCTAATAGTCTTAGTGATATTATTAAAACAGAAATAGATAATGGTTTTGAAAATACTATGATTGAACCTACAGGTACAATGAATAAATTTGGTAAACCTAATTATCATTTAAAAATTAATCATAATGGTTACACAATTAATTTAACAGAAGGAAATAAATTTTTTGATCCTACAGGGTTTGGTGGAATGCAAGAATTAACTGGTAAGTCTGCATCAAGAAAAGATTTAATTAATACTTTAACAGAAAAAAAATATAATGAGTTTGAAAAAACATTTGGTCATTTACTAGATGGTAATGATGGTTGGCAAGGTTTTTCTAAAAATGTAATTTATAAAACTATTAAAATGGGTATTGAAGCAAGTGATTATAAGTTTTATCCAGATGTACCATTATTAAATGATGTACCTGCTGAAGTAAAACCATTTGCATTTATATTTAAAACATTAGGTATAGATGTAGATTTAAAACCATATTATGCAGAAGGTGCTAAAATTAATAATACTATTAATGATACACTATCTTATGATGCTAGAATAGATGCTAATAGTAAAATCATTCCAAAAGATAAACTAATAGAATCTGTTATGCCTCCACATAAAATGAATTATACAGAACAAAATATGAGTCTTAAATTTAGACAACATGTTTATGATAACTATCAAGATAAATCTTTACCATTAACATTTAGAACAAATAATTATATGGCAGTTATGAAAACTGATTCAGCTTGGGTTGGTGAAATGACTGATGTAGATACAGGTAATCAAGCAGCAGTATTTGCAAGTCCTATAGATTCTATAAGAGCTGGTGTTAGAGTAATGATTAATAACTCTACATTAATTAATAATAATACTACTAAAAGATATGGTGATGAACCTACAATTGAAGAAATACTTTCTACATATGCAGAAGATACAGATATATATTTACAAGCTTTAGAAGAAAAAACTGAATTTTCTAGAGATACAGCTATTAACTTTTTTGATTCTACACAAGTAAATAAATTAATTAAATTTATGATTGAACATGAAATGGGATCAGAAGCATTTAATAATTACTATCCACCAGAAAATCAATTGTACTTAGATGCTATGATATTAGAAGGATATGATTTAGGTATTAATAGTTATGGTGGTAAATTAGGTAAAGTAAGATAATGATCTCTTATCCATTTACTCCAGAAGATGCTCAAAAAACATTTGAAAAAGAAACTACACCAGTAGAATATAATGTATCTGATTTTGGTACAGGTTTTAAAGATGAAAACTTGCCTTATATGGCAATTGAATATTTAACAAATAATCAAGATTTTCCTGCTGATGAAAATTATAATCCAAAACAAGATCCACAAATACAACCTTATAATGATTTCTATGATCATTTTATGTTTAGTAAAAGTGCAGCTGAAACTACATCTATTATAAGTAAGTTAGATCAACAAGCTGAAACAAACTATGCTAGTCCTTGGTATCATCTTGGTAGAGTTACAGGAGCTTTTTTAGATCCATCATCTTTATTATTATTTACTAAAGCAGGGCAAAGTGCAAAGTTATTTGGTACAGCATTTGCTGCTGAAGAAATAGCAAAACAAAATATAGATCCTGTTAGAGATGATAGTTATATTCCTTGGACTGTAGCTGGTGGTTATGGATTACCATATGTAATTAATAAAATGGCTAAAGGTAATGTAAGTGCAGCAACACATCAAAAGATTATTCAATCAGATGAGTCTTTTCATGCACCACCAAAACAAATTACACAACAAATATATGAAGATGGTAAATTTATTAATCCTAATGAAAGACCTACAACAGGAAGTGTGGGAGCTGCTGCTAATGAAACTAAAATTAAAGCTACACCATTAGAAGAATTTCAAGGTGAAAAATTTGTTAAAAGTAATTTAGGTGTCTTTGGAGAAGATGGTCCTTGGACTAATGTATTTAGAGTTACTAAAGCTGTATCTAAAAATGCAAGAACTATGATTGCAGATATATTAGATACACCATTATTAAAATTAAAAAATACTAAACAGTATGGTTTTAAAGCAACAGATCCATCTATTGAAGTACAACTTAGAATGAGAGAAGTAGGATCTATAGAAGCTATGAAAGATATTAAAGAACAATACATGAAGTATATTGCTAGAGTACAAGGCTCACATCCTAAAACTGAAATAGGTTTGAATATGCACAATATTATGAATAGTCAAATGTCTTTAGCTCAGTTTAGTAGAGAAGTTACATTAACAAGATTAAAAGGTATGCAGAATGATATTCCAGAAATAGCACAAGCTGCAAGAGTTACACAAGACAAAGTGTATGGACCAATAGGTAAAGAAATGCAAGAACTAGGCATTCGTAAATTACCTATTGAGAGAGAATTAAATTTCTGGAAAGGTACAATGGACACAATGAAAAAGAAAGGTGAAACTTCTAAATCATTTAAGTCTAAAGTAGATGGTACTACATCACAATATTCTGCAACAGAAATCAGAAATAAAATTGCTAAGTTAGAAGAACGATTAAAATCGTCAGATGGTTTAATAAAAGATTATGTTAATATAATTTATAATAAAACCAATATAGATAAAAACAAAGAATTGTTTAAAAATATAATTAGAGAAGATCTAATTAAAAGAGGAAAGTATATTAATGAAAAAAAATTAAATACTTTAGTAGATGATCTAGCAGGACATTTTCCATTTCAAAGATTTGAAAAAACAAAATATACTGATGATGTTAAAGATCTTATATTTGAAAGATATGCTTTTAACAGACCTAGATATGCTAGAGCTACAAGAGCTAGAGAGTTAAACCTTCTACCAGAAACACAAGTAAAATTATTAGAAAATGATTTTATGGTTAGTGATATTTTCTCACTAATGAAAACATATTATAGACAAGTAACTCCAGACATTTTATTTACTAAAAAATATGGAGATCCAAATGGTCTAGGATATAAATACATAGATGAAGCTCAATCAATGACGTTTCCTGGATTATATCAAGTAGCTGAAGAATATAACATTAAAGCATTTAAGGCAAAAACTAAGGCACAAAAAGCTAAAATTATGGCAGAAAGAAACAAAGTTCTAGAAGATCTAGAAGCTGGTATTGAGCTGGTTAGAGGTACATATGGATTACCTGCTGATCCTCATGCTTGGACATCTAGAGCTATGAGAACAATGAAACATTATAATGCTTTAACAATGCTTACAGGTTTCTTTGCAGCAGTAGCTGATGTACCAAGAACTGTTATGACATCTGGTATTCAAAGAGGTTTTAAAACTCAGTTTGAAATGTGGGGAGATATGCTGTCAAATAAAAATAGAGGTATTTTTAAGGCAGGTAAAAAAGAAGCTCAGTCTTTTGCAGAAGCAGTTGATATGGTTACTGGACAAAGAGCTATGCTTTTTTCTGATATTGGAGATATGTTTGGTATGTCTTCTAAAGTAGAAGGTATGATGGGGAAAGCAGCTAACTTTAATTTTATGTATATTAACATGATGTCTAGATGGACAGAATTTATGAAAAGTGCAGCATCTGTTACTATTGGTTCTAGAATCTTAGAAGACTCTATAAAATGGAGTAAAGGTACTTTGTCAGATAAATTTAAAACTAAGTTAGCAGCTTCTGGTATAGATGAAGAAGTAGCAAAAAGAATTGCAAAAATGCACGAATCACATGGAACTAAAACTACACATAACTTTATGGCTAATACAGTAGAATGGACTGATGACTTAGCTAAACAAAGATTTGGTGCAGCGTTAAATAAAGATATTAATATTACAATTGTAACACCAGGCAAAGGAGATACACCTTTATTTATGAACTACGAACTTGCTAGTACTATTGTACAGTTTAAAAAATTTGCAATGGCTTCTACACAAAGAATGTTAATGAGAGGTATGCAAGAAAAAGATATGGATTTTTTA
>Ga0181415_1000313_pt1 | contig 13843 bp, 16 predicted proteins | sample 38SPOviralmetaG_FD_130140 | JGI IMG/M metagenome (GOLD analysis project Ga0181415, IMG submission 130140) | Marine viral communities from the oligotrophic San Pedro Time Series (SPOT) site, San Pedro Channel, CA, USA - 38 SPOT_SRF_2012-12-11 | ecosystem: Environmental > Aquatic > Marine > Strait...
ACTTTAGAAAGGTTAGTGAAGAACAAGACATTCGTAAAAACATTTTATAAAAATTTGATTTTTTGTTTTGATGGATTGTAAAATCAAATGGCTACTTCTCTATCTAAAATGAATAAGAAACAACTTTATGATGAATGTAAAAAACAAAGAGATTTTATTGAGGAAAAATGGGGAATACTACAACTTGAGAATATTCATTATGAAGCAGTTATAAAAACTCTTGAAGAAGAAAATAAAAAACTAAAAGAAGTAATTGACTGGTCAAGAGAATGGTTAGAATTATGTGAGGACGATGATGGTAATATCAAAAATTATGATTTAAGACAATTAGATACAAGAATAAGACCTGAAAGATATATTGTTGATAATTAATTTACTAATCCCAACTAATAGTTCTTATTCGTAAAAACATTTTATAAAAATTTGATTTTTTGTTTTGATGGATTGTAAAATAAAATGCCTAATAAAATTATCAAAAGAACCGAAATTGAGCCTGATGAAAAATATCCCTTTGGTTGTGTTGATATTATCGCTGTAATAGAAGATATAAAATGTAATTACAGATTAGAATATTTGTCTGAAGATAAAGATGATGGATACTCTAATATGTTGTATATGAGAAGAATTAATCCCAAGAAATAATAGTTCTCTTCTGCTCCACCTTAAATACAGGCTTGTCAATCAAGCTTAATTTAAATCTTTTCCGTTCTTCTTTTGGTAGTTTGCTGTTTTCATATCTAACTCTTGCTTGTTCAGCTCTAATATTTGGGTCAGTCATATAATATCTTTTTTTTTGATATGACTTCCAATAATCTTCACCATATTTATCCTTCATCTTTTGACGATATTTAGCCATAGCATTTCTCTGTCTTTCAGCTTTTTCTTCATCAGTTAAATATAAACATTTCGGCATATCTATATAGTAGTTAAAAATTTTAAATATTATCCGAGTTTCATAGATTTTTTATCTTTTGTCATATAACTACAAGATATATGTGATATAAAATCTTCATCACCACTAATATTATCTTTCTGTTCGCCCTTCCAATCAGGGCTATTTATTTTATAAGTATGAGGTTTTGGTTTATTTTTCATAAAACGACAAAAGCTCAAAGGACCTGTTGTTTGATATACATAACGACATTTCCAAGTTTCATAAACTTTTATTTTATCCTTTACTTTAATTTGAGTTGCTACATATCTTATAAAATCTGTTAAAATAGGATTATTCACTTTACTTTGTAAAACCTCAATCTCGTAAGGTTTATTAGCAAGAGCATCTCCAGAAGGACCTTTCTTATTATAATTTTGAGTATCAGCAACAGCAAAATCAACATCTTCATCAATACAATCGCAAACAGGGTAACAATCCATATCTAAATATAAACCACCATAAACTCCTAAAATTAAGAACCTTGCTATATCAACTTTCATTATTGGGTATCTTACCGAGTTATATAATTCATAAAACTCTGGGTAATAAGTTTTTACAAGTTGGTCACAGCATTTTGTGTCCCATAATCTATAAGAATAATTATTATCCTCACACCACTTTTTAGTGATGATTTGGTTGTCTCTAAATAAAGGAGGCAACTCTGTATCTCCAAGCAATCCAAAGATTTGATGAACCCAGAACCTTTTTTCAGGTATCGGGGGCTTGGGTGGAGGAAACTTATTCATTTATTAAAAGAAATATTTTAATTTTTCTTAATTTCCCAGTAATCATTAAACCAGCCTGATTTTCTTATTGGCATAGAATTTTTAAATTCAGTTAATTCCGAACTTAAAGCATCTAATCTTTTTATAAAATCATCTTGTCTTCTATGTAAAGAATATATTGACTTTTGTATTTCTAACAAAAGTTCTTGATTTGTTTTTTCAGGCATATTAACAATTACATTATAATATTTAATTTAAAAAAAGAACTCACCAATAGGATTTGCGTTAATAATTTTAATAAGAGCATCTCTTCTTTTTCTTACTCCTTTTTCATCGGGTAATTTAATATCTTTCTTTTCTCTTTTATTATATTTTTTTATTCCTGCTTCCAGTTCTTCATTGTTCTTTGATTTTAAAAACATATCAAAACCTTCATCTAACGACAATTTAGTTGGACGGGCAGTTATCTTACGGGCATTTACTTTTACTTCTCTTCCATCATCTCTTAATTTCATAATTACTGCCCTTGTAACTCCTGCCTGTTTAATAGTTTTAACAACTACACCTTCTCTTTCTTTGCCGTAATATTCAGCAATAATAGTTTGTCCTGGTTTTAAGTCACCAGCTTTTTCTTCTTTTACTCTATCCTTTTCTTTTTCTCTTAAAAATTTTAAATCCTTCGGGTCTTTAATATCTATTTTTTTACCTTGACGCTTACCTTGACGGGTTGCCTTACTAACTTTTACTTTTTCATCTCCTCTACGAGTAGGTGCTTCGCCCCTAACATTACGAGCAAGAACACCTGCCTGACGAGCTGATACTTTCGGCATAGCACCTCCTCCTGCGGATTTACCTTCTATCAAAGCTTTTCTTTTTTGTTCTTTTTCAGCAACACCACCTTCTATGAGTTCTTTTCTCGCAATCTTTTGAGGAATAGTTTTAGCATTTCTTTTTGGAGCATCTTGTTTTCTCGCCATTTATAATTAAATATAAAATTTATTTACATTCTTGATTTTCTAAAATGAAGCATAATAATTGTTTTACCTACAATATTTTCAGCAAGAGTTTCATTGGCATTTACAAGGGATAAATCAAAATCATTAATAGCTAACTTTGATGTATTGTTTAGTTTAACATAAGTTCTTTCATTTGGTTCATAAAACAAAGCACCAGTCTCAAGACCCGAGCTATCAAACTTCGGCAAATGATATAATATTTTAGAAGGACCATTCATTTGACCATTAAAACTTTGAGAGTTAAAATTATCTAAACGAACAAATAAGGAATCCTTACTAATTAATTTTGGAACACCCGAACTTGTAAATGTCTTTAATATAGCTGTATCTGTTGATGGAGTTGGGATTGGGTTTCTATCAAAACCTAATAGTTCCTGAGCATTAGCTCCCGTAGTTGGCTCAAAATGAAAATCAGGAGCAGTTATCAATACAACCGAAGCATTCAGAGTTGTTGAGCCATTGAGACCTAATTGAGTGTAAGAACCATTAGAACCAGGACCACCAGTAGTATCAGCAAAATCAAACATATATCTTGTATCTATTTCTTTTGCTTGTCCGCCCTCCCTGCCCCAATAGATTTGCTGACCATACCAATCATATGAAGTTCTATCTTCTACGGCATCTTCTAACGCTTGTTCTACATAATCAGGTTCTATTCCTGGTGTATCAAGAACAATACCATTATATTTTTGGATTGTAAAATGATTACCATCTACAACTTCGGAACTCATCATGAGGCGAGGATATATTGATGCTGTATTTAATGATATCGGTTTTAGATTATGAGTTTTATTTGCTTGTCCTCCATTAGCAAGAGTATATGCTAATGCTCCATTAGAAGAAGCTACGGCAAGGATTACTTTTTCATTCTCAATTGTATATGTTAATTCAGATATGTTACCAGTTCCATACGAAGCACTGGTATCAAAAATCTCAATAGGTCCTGAAAGAGAAGCTGAAGCAGGACCAGTATTCCAATACTCAAATTCTATTTCAGATAGTCCTGAAGAACCATCGGGTAACAATTCACTATCATCAACGATAGTATGAAATACTCTTAAAAAGAATTTATTATCAGCGTCACTATGAACAGATTTGACAACATAGTCATAGAAAGGAACATCATTACCCTCAGCATTACCTATATAATGAGGTGGGTTTTGGTCTTGATAATCTATATCATCTTGGTCATCAGCTAAATAATCAACATCTACATATCTACTTAATCCAATAGCCCAAGAAACATCATCACCCGTTTGGTCATCATTAGCAGTGCTACCACCCGCATCTTTAAATGAAACACCTAAAATACCTCCTACTCTACTCATAGGTCTTATACCTACAACAGCCATTCTTTCGTGGTCAGCACCAGCATTAGTTTGTAAAATACCACTTGCCGAATTATATGAATGAGTAAATATTGTTCCACCATTATTAAATTGATTAACAAATAAGTTATTGGTAGAACCTTTAATATCTGTATTAGAGGCAGAAAGATTTAAATTAAATTTAATTTCATAACCCTCAAAAGCACCACTGGTGGCTCTTTTAGGGTCGCATACAATACCAGTTGTATTCATTTGAGATTTTAATAAACAAGGGTCACCAATAGTATGATTTATTCCATCTTCTATTTTACCTGCTATTTGATTTACATTTGCCGTTTGCCTTTTATCAGAGTTCATAAATGCTAATCTTGGAACACCTGTGGTGAAAGACATTTCTTGATTACCATTAGCATCTTGACTTTCAGAACCATTCTTACCAGTAAAAACATAGAAGGTATTATTATCTCTATCCAAAGATACATTACCATTCTTTACAACTTTTACTGATTGGACTGCTACTTCTGAATTTGCTTCTAATTCTAATGGTTGAGATAAATAATTATGATATTGGAAAGGAAGATTAATTCCGTCACCAAGAGGATTGTTTCCATCTATTTCACTAACATTAGAAGTTAATACCAAAGCCATTTTTATATATATAATATAATAATAATGGCGAATAAAATTTTAAATCCACAAAAAAAAGGAAAAGTTATGAAACCGATAAAAATGCCTAACGATAAAAATTGTCCTGTTAATGTGCCTTTACAATTTGAGGTTCAGAAAGATTTAAATATTGCTAAAAGAGTAAAACCTAATAAAGTATTTGAGAACTATAAAGTTAATGTTAAGAAAGTTGCTAAATGAGATACCATACGAATTTATCATTCTTTCTATCGTGATAGGATTTTAATTTGTTTTCTTTTATCATACCATCTATCAAAGATGATTTTACATATTCTTCATAAGTATCAGACATACCTAAACTATTGTATGCTTCTTTTAGATTATCATAACCTCCACTATCAGCATAATCTTGTAATTCTTGTATTTTTTTCTTTGATGTTTCAGTTTCCTTTAGAATACCAAAGTCGTTTAGTTCTTCATACTCGTAAGCGATAAACTGATTGTTAAACATAGTAGGCATTTTGTATTTATAATCAACTCAAAACAAAAATCAAATTTTTATAGGAGTTTAAGGAGTTTATAATTTACTCGTGTAAAAATTTGATTTTTGGTTTGAGGTTGATGTAAAAATAAAAATGGCTACTACTACTATGCTTGATATGATGAAACAGCTTGACGATGGAAAAATGTATTACAGGAAACTATCTGTAAATGGAACACAATATCCACATACAGAAGGAACTGAAACCCATAGTGGTTTCTATATCAACGGCGTTGAGTTCTTTAAAGCAGGACAATTTTACTGGTTAAAGGTATTTACCTCTTGGAACACAAAAGTTTATATTAATGAGATGTATAAGATAAATAGTAAAGGTAAAATTTTGAGATTTTATCTCAATCTATTTGGACTTACAGAAGGCAATTGTGTCCTTGTCAAAGAACCGAAAATGCTACAAGAAGCACCAGAAACTCTTGCTGAATGGATAGGGATTATTAATGAATGTATTGATACTGATGATGAAGAAAGAAAAGTTATCTTGACTGAAAGAACTGCTCTAAAACCTACTACTTGTATTAATACTATAAAAGAATAAAGTTAAGCAAAACAAAAATCAAAAGTAGTATCTCTTGATGGACCTTTAACTGCTGTTTGTATAGTTTGCCTTACTTGTTGCCTATGTTTCTCCTCAGCTAATTTAACTTTTTTTTCTTGTTTTCTTTTTTTTCTAACTATTTCATAATCTTCTAATGCCTTTTGAGATGCTTTGGCGGTTAGGTCAAGTATGTCATCTTTTGTTATTTGCGGGGTGGATTGCGGTTTCAGATTACCTGAGGGAGGTTCTGAAGAAGCTACGGCTGATTTCTTAAATTCTTCTTTTAATTCTTCTGGTATTAAAGATTTTTCTTTTTCTTCTTTCTTTGCTTTGGCTTTAGCTCTACGATTAGCTAATGCTTTCTCTCTACCCTTTGCTAACCTTTCTCTTTGAGCTTCAGATATTTGCCTTTTAGGTTTCTTAACAGGCTTTACCTCTGGTAAGCTCTCTTTCTTTTTAACTTTATCAAAGATTTCATCTTGGGCTATAATCTCTTTTTCTTTTACAATTTCATCTAAAACTGGTGGTAAAGGTTCATCAACTTCATCCAAAGTTTCCTCAATACTTTCTTCCACTGGATTTTCTATTTGAGGCAATCTGTCCATTTATATTTGTATAGATTTTTGTATAATTTGTAGAATTTTTTTACAAAAAGAATAAAAACCTTTATTAAGTATAAATGAGTGAAAATATACCTGAAATTTTGCCTGTCAAACCGCCTGATGATTTACCCAAAGAAAAACCTTTACATCCTAATCTTCCTAAGCCTCCTACGCTCTTAACTATGATATCTCCTGTAAAAACGGGCAAATCAACGATAATCAGTAATTTATTTCTTAATGAAAACTTTTATGGTCAAGATTATTTTGATGAAACACATATTTTAAGTAATACAATTCATAATGATACTACAAGTAGATATTTATTAAAGAGTTGTGAATGCTATGACCATTATGATGATAGTATTATTCAGGGTATAGTTGATAAACAAAAGAAATATGAAAAGAAGGACCAACCTGCTATTGCTGTCGCCCTTGATGATTGTTTAGGTAGTATTAGAAGAGAAGCTGTTGTTAATCACCTTGCGAGCAGATTTAGGCATTATAATATTAAACTTCTTCTTATAAGTTCGCAAAATTTCAGAAATGTTAGTCCAGTAATCCGTAGTAATTCTACTGCTGTTATAGTGGGTAGTCCGTTTCCTAATAGTAAAGAACTTGGTAAGATTGCGGAGGAATATGGAGATATGTTTGGAGGAGAAAAAAATTTCATTAGACTTTATAGATATGCTACACCTAAAAGATATGATTTCTTATATTTAGATTTAAGTGAAAACCCACCTCATGCTTATCATAAGTTCTCTAAAAAGATAGCTGAAGGTGATAAATTCTTCTTTGATAAAGAACAAGTGGATGATAATTTGGATGAAGATGAAAAAATGTAATTCTCTTACTATTTCAGTAATATTTCTTAAAACCTCTAAAACCTATTCAGACAAATTTTAAAATTTACCCTTTTGTTTTTTTTTTTCTTTCTTACTGAAATAGTAACAGGATTACTATTCTTTTCCTTAAAACATTTAGTAAAAATTTGATAATTTATTTAGTAATAATTTAAACACTTACAATAATATTTAAAGATAAATTACTAAAATTATAAAAATGGATAAATTGGAAAGCTGTTTCTATATTGATTTTCATTCTTATGATGTCACTAATTTAACAGAAAAACAAAGAAAAGATTGTGTTAGACAAGGAAAACAATTACAAGATGCTATTTTAGCTGGTAAAGATACACCTACAATTAAGTTCTTTAAATATTGGAAAAAAGATTATGTATTTGATGCTAATTTAGGTAGAGCTATACATAAACATAATGATGTAGAGGAAGAAGAAGATGGTGTTATGGAAGATGGTATGCTTATTATAAAAGTAAAAGAATTAGAAGTATATAATAAATATGATCAAGAAACACAAATTTTTGATGAACACCATATTCAGCTTCTCCTTAAACAGAAAGAAGAATTAAGTGATAAATTAGGTGAATTAAGAAGAGGTGCTGGTATTACTGATTATGCTGAACTAAAAGAAAAATTTACTAATCTGAATAGAAGGCATAATCAAATTCAGCAAATTTATAAAAAGAAATGTGAAGATTATAATAAAATTAAGCTAAAAGGACAAGGTAAATGTGCTGTTGATGCCTTGATAAAAGAAATAGATGATTACAAAAGAAAAATAGAATGGTATTTTCAGCAGTATGGACCTATAAAATCGCCAGTTGATAATTAATTTATAAATAATAATAAATGTCAGAAATTTATGGATATGCTAACGCTGTAAGTGCTGGTAATTCTGCCGATGAACTAATGGGTAATATTCGTAGGCAGATTGATGCTCAAAATTCTTTGGCAAGAGATAACTTTGCTAAACTTCGTCAAGGTGAAAAAGAAAATAAAATTGTAGCACAAGCTAATTTAGATACAACTGATATTAAAGATAGAGCTGATGAAGGTGAAGAAGGCGGTAAAGTAATAAGTGCTGTTAATGATTTAACGGCAACTAAAACTGGTTCTTCTGTTGATACTTCTGTTGCTGATGAACCAGCTGAAGAAGTATCTCCTGAAACAGCACCTCAAAGTGAAGGCGGTGAAGGCGGTGGTTCTTCTGCTGTTGATGATGCTCCTACGCCTTCTGAACCTATTACTTTATCAAGCGAACAAGTTACTAATGTTGCTGGTGGAGGTGACCTAAAAGACCCTCGTTTTCCTGAAACATCAAGATTATTAGGTGAAGGTGAATTTGAGTTAAGAAGAGAAAAAACTGATTTTGATAGTGATAGACTTGTTAGAACTACGGCAGAAGGTAGAGTATTGCCTTCTGGTGAAAGTGGTTCTAATTATGTTGTTAGAGCATATCCTGTAAATGAAGGTAACCCTGTAAGAGGAAGTGCCTTATTAAATCCAATAGAAGAAAATGTTGCTGAAACAAGACCAGCTACCGAAGACCTTGTTTCTGGACTTGTTCGTAGAGCTGGTGCTACTGATGAAACGGCATCAAAAGCAGGTAATCTTGTATCAAGAGCAGTTAAAGGTATTGGAACAGAAGGAGGTGCTTTGGGTGAAGGTATTAGTGGAGCATTAAAGGGAGCTACTATTTTAACTGGTGGATATGATTTGGGTAAAGATATTTTTGGTGGTAAAGGTTCATTTTCTCAATTAGGTGGAAAAGGATTTACCGCTGATAAAGTTTCTAATGTTGCTAATATTGCTTCGGGAGGTTTAGAAGCAGCTGGACTTGCTCTTGATGCTACTGGTGTTGGTGCTGTTGCTGGTGTTCCTTTACAAGCATTAGGATTAATAAGTGGTGCTGTTGGATTAGGTGCTGGATTGATTGGTGATATTACAGGTGAAAAGAAACAAAAGGCAGCAGTTAAAGCTATGCCTACTATTTCTCCCGCAGCAAAAGCTCCTCAACAGAAAGCTCCAGCATTTCAGTCAGCTTTTCAGGGTGGTCAATTAGTCCAGTAAATAATAATTCTTTTTTAAATTTTTTTTATTTTAATTAATAAATGTCAAGTTTCTTCGTTGCTGATGATAAAATTCCGATTACCCAGCAGTCAGTTGCTATTCCTGCTGAAAATGGTTTAAATTATAATGCTACTCAAACCATAGAAATCCAAGTCCCACCAACAACAAAATTTATTAATCCTAAAGAAAGTTATTTACAATTCTTTGTTTCCATTACTCCTGATGCTTCTGCTGGTCTTGGTAAATCAAGATTTCAGTTAGATACTGAGATTGGAGCAAATGTTTTAATCAAAGATATTCGCATCTATGATGGTAACCGCAATACATTATTAGAAGAAATAACTGACTACAACACTATGGTAGCTCTAAAATATGATTATGAAAGTAATGAAAGTTTAAGAAATAAAAGGGCTTTGACCGAAGGTTCTTCTACTCCTATGGTTGAGGCAAGAGGCACAAGAGGCACAAGTGAAAGTGCTGCTTGTAATGTAAATCATAATCCTTATTTTAAGCCGAAACAATCTTTCCCTGATGCTACTGAATTTGTTGCTGCTGATTTCCTTAAAGCTAAGGTAGCACTTCCTTTACACACAGGACTATTCCAGAGCGATAAAATATTGCCTTTAATGCTCTTGGATGGTCTCCATATAAGCATAACTTTGGAAGATAATTACAGAGTATTTAGACAGCTTGATAATGTATTACTTGGACGCAGAGCTACCCTCAATCCTATTTTCCATTCTATTAATGGTTCTACTACTACTGGTTCTTTGGCTAATGGTTCTGCTACAACTGCTTTCTATTTATACACCGAAAACAATATGATAACACCTGAAAATTGTCCTTTTGTTGTAGGCGAAGAAATAAATTGTTATAATGCTTCTACTGGTGTTACTGCTTCTTTTACTGGACCTGCTTTCCCTAAGATTTCTCAAATTGAGAATGATGGTGGTTTGATTAAATTAACAACTCAAAGTGTTACTAATAATACTGGTGCTGCTCTATCAACTGACGGACAATGGATTATGTATTCTAATTCTGTCAAGAGACAAACTTCATATAACAATACTTATACAATTGAGAATGTAGAACTTGTCCTAGAAGAAGTTATGATGCCTTCTAATTATGAAAGTTCTATGATGGCTCGTATGAGGGAAGGTGGTTCATTAGCTTATGACTTTTTATCTGTAACTAATTATAGATTTTCTCAACTTGTATCTGATAGAGTTGCGAACATTCGTATCCCTATTGATAATAGCCGTTGTAAGTCTATCCTATGTGTCCCTACTGATGCTGATGTCTATACACAAGCAGAACTTCTTAGTGGCGATCAAACAAATGCTACATATAAAGTATTCCACAATAACACAAGAGATTTATTCCATTACTCGGGTAGGTCAGGTATGGTAGGCATCGCAGACCATATTTCTAATTACCAGTTTGTATATGACGGGAAAAGCAACCCTGCCAGAAGGGTGGAGTGCGAAAAAGTTGGTAACAAAACAAGTATCGCACAGCAACAGCTTATTGAGCTTGATAAAGCACTTTCTTCAGCTGGTATTGACACTCATTCTATGAGAAAATATAATGAAAACTTCGTAATTGGAAGAGCATTAGCACTTGGCTCAGGAGTATATGATGCTCGTAATAAAGATTTTGTTTTACAAGTTAATTACCAAGAAGCTAACGCACCAAGCAAAGCAAAACTTTGGAAGAATTATGTTTATCATTTGCGTCGCCTTGTTATCAAAGGTGATAGTGTTATGGTGGAAATTTAAATTATTAAATTTTTTTTTTAATATAAACCCTTATAAAAATGGACGGAAGTTTAGAACATCAAGAAATCCAACCGAGTAATGTTGTATCAACTGGGGAAGTATCTTTTAAAAATGGTAATCCTGTTATCCAGTTTATTATTGGAGAACAAGATAAATATTTGATTGGTTCATCATTAAGATTTTGTGGTGATATCCAGTTTAAAGATAATGGTAATGTTCCTGTTTCTGGAAGTGAATTAGCTGTCAATTCTACTCTTGGGGCATACGGAATGATTGACCAGCTTTCTTTATCATCTCAGAGGTCCAAGCAATCAATTGAGAGCATAAGACATTATGGACGCTTCCTTGCTACTTATCTACCTACTCAAAGTAACATTCAGGAAAGTATGGGTCACATGAACGCAGTATCTAATATGATGCCTAATATTGAGTGTGAAAGATTAGGTTTTGTTAATAATGCTAATGGTTCTGCTGCTGCTGATAGACATTCGCAGGGTTCTCCTTTCTGCCTTAACTTGCCCTCTGGACTTCTAAATTCACAACAGCCTATTCCTTTAAGTGCTACTTGGGGTGTTGGTGGTCTCTTGTTAGAAATAAGACTTACACCCGATAGTCAGTTTTTATTTGCTAAAAATCACGCAAGTGGTTCTCTCACTGAGCCTCAATATACATTAAGAAATCTTAAACTTATTTATGAATGTGTCAATCCTTCTGCTGATGTTTTAAGCCGTCTCAAAAGCCAAAGTGGAAACACATTAGAATACAATTCTGTAAGTTCTTACTATACTTCTGTCAATTCCACAAATGCTATTGTTAATTTTAACTTGGGTATTAAGAATTGTTTAAGTGCCTTCTTTAACATTATTCCAAGTAGCAGATTAAATAATCTTGCCGAAGATGGTTTTGCTACATTACCATTTGTAAATTCAGGAACTACTGGTGTAGCTGAAATCAAACAGATTAACTTTACAAGAAATGGTGTTAAGTTTCCTTTACAATACAATATTGATACAAATGTCAATCCTAAATTTATTCCTACTGGAACAAGTTATTTCCCAGAAGATCCACAGGTATTAAGAAATGCTTTGGACAGCTTAAAACCTTATTCGGAATACAAGAAAACTCAGGTATCTCCGACTACATACACAAGAGGTTTAGATACTAATAGTCGTGATAGTGCTATGCCTCATCAAAGTTTATTTTTCGTTGGTGTCAATTTTGATAATATTTCCAATCAAGGTGTTGATTTTACAAACTCTACTTTGGGTATCCAGATGGAATTAACTTTAACAACGGATAATCCACAAACACTTTTCCTTTTCGTCCATAATAAGAATACTTTGGTTTTCTCGCCGAATGGCTTACAAGTAGTAAATTAAGTAAATTAAGTAAATTTTAATTTTTTATTTTAAATTATAAAAATGAGTGTTACACAATCGCAAGTCCCTGAACTAATGAAATTAGGTCAAATACCGACAGATTTGGAACAGAAGGTTGATACGGACCTCCTTGAGCCTGTCGTATTTTCTCAAAGCTTTTGTCGTTTTCAGTTACAGAATAAAGGATTCTTACATTCATTTAGTAGTATTGTTCTTGCTCTTGATGCCCCATCTGTCGCAGCAAATAGAAACGCAACCTATCCTGTTAATGTAGGGATACATTCTCTTATAGAAAGAGCTACTCTGAAGTGCGGTGCTCAGACTATCTGTGAAATTGAGGATTTTGCCAACTATATGGGTTACAAGAGTATGTTTATTGATAATGCTATCAATCAAGAAAGGGAAAGTGTTATCTCTGGTAGAATTATGGCTCATCAGCTTGTATATGATACTACAAGTGATACTAATGCTAAAACATATACCCTTGATACTAATAACTATCCTCTTAATGATAAAGCAAGTCCAGCAGGAGCAAGGCTTCCATCTTATTCCAGCTCAGCTTCTTTTAATGAAGATGGTATCCCGCCTAAGGATAATTTAATTTTACACAATACCCCTGAATTAAGAGTATCACTCGCAGACCTTTTCCCGTTTTTAAGATTTAACCAGCTCCCGCTCTATATGATTGATGAACCAATTAGTATTGAGTTAGTATGGACACCTCAAAGTTCTGATAGACGCTTCTGTTTCCCTGAAAATGGTTCTACAACTGAAAGACTTGATATTACCAAAAACTCTGTTAAGCTTGTAGCTGATTATATCTTTTATGATGGAGAAACTATGAGTTCTTATTCTGATGCTAATAAAGTAATGAATTTTAATTATGTTGATTATCGCCTTGCTAAAAGAACTTATGCTTCTGCTGATACAACCAAACAAATCCTTAATGTTGGTGGTGCTGGTCGTATTGTAAATAAAGTATTTATGGCTATGGGTATTTCTGATACTGGTGATAGTATGTTAAATGATTATATCGCAAGAGGACCAACTATTTCGGGTTCTAATCAAGGTCAGCTAACTTATAATGTAAGATACAATGACCACTTTGTATATCCGATTGACCGCAAATCTTCTGCTATTCAGTTCCACGATATCGTCCAAACCGAAGGTAATGTTCCTTACATTACAAGAGAAGAATTTGTAGCAAGTGGTATTGTAGGTGAAAATGGTATTCTTTCTAATCAAGCCAGAGCAGCTTACAACGGACATTCACCATCAACCGATTTATCTAACAGATTTAATTATCAAGCTACAAGGCTCAACCGCAACGAAAGAATTAACAGCAGAGGTATTGAGGTTGAGACTACATTTGCTAATGGGATGGGTTCTGATGCTACTATGCGTGTATGGATTGAGCTTGTCCGTTCTGCTAC